>Ga0065711_1038021_pt1 | contig 19233 bp, 8 predicted proteins | sample Hoacrofraction12_FD_59098 | JGI IMG/M metagenome (GOLD analysis project Ga0065711, IMG submission 59098) | Hoatzin crop microbial communities from Cojedes, Venezuela - Epithelial fraction 12 v2 (version 2) | ecosystem: Host-associated > Birds > Digestive system > Esophagus > Crop | place...
GTAGGCCGCAGAGGACCTTGTCCAGGCGGGTCTTGAGTATCTCCAGAGAAGGAGACTCCACAACCTCCCTGGGCAGCCTGTTCCAGTGCTCCGTCACCCTCAGAGGGAAGAAGTTCTTCCTCATATTCAGACGGAACTTCCTGTGCTTTAGTTTGTGCCCATTGCCCCTTGTCCTGTCATTGGACACCACTGAAAAGAGCTTGGCCCCATCCTCCTGACACCCACCCTTCATATAAAGCTTTTTGCTTGATTTTTTCTTCCTTTTAAACTTTGTTGACACAGTCAGCCTTTTGACAAGTGTCACAAACTCTCCAAAGTAAAGCATCTTCTTTGCTCAAGCAAACATTAATCAATACCATTCACCATTTCAATCATGATAACCCCTTTCAAAAAAATACATTTTAGTTTTTATGCCTTGGGTGGGATTTAAGTAGCAACTAAATATATGCTTCTGTATTTTCCTGAAGAGATAGTTCAACTGAAGCAAACCTTATTTCTTAATATTTAAACTTGCTTGATTTCAGCTAAATCACAAGCCCAGAGCAAGCGGTGGCCTGTGCAATGCAGCCCACTGCAAGGGTAGCACAGGAGAGAAGATCAAGCCCAGGCTCAGGAATCCCTAGCTAGCATATATGCCTCACCTGGGATGTTGTGGATGAAAAGCCAGTATAACCCCAATTTCCTGATGCAGTCTATCACCACTTGTATCACCACTCCTAGCCAGTCGTGGGGAGAAACATTCACACTGTGGACCATATTTGGCCACAGTTTCACTCTTAAGTAGCAAGAAACTAGATCTCCCCTTTCATACTATGAGAATTGACTGTAAAACAAATCCAAACAAGCAGTAATAAGAAAAACCTGCAAATTTTGCAAGCAAAATAATGGAAGAAAATAATGAATCGGTGCACAAAGTTCTGGTGCACAACTGTGTACACAGTTGCCATAATCAGCCATGCAAGTCAGCTTTGTACACAGGGAAAGACCAGATCAGCATCTCACTGCTTCCATTTATAAATACCTGTAATGAATGTGTACAATTTTGGAAACTGTGCACAGAAATCAGGTTGTACCTATGCTTGCAGCACAAATGGAAGCATCAGGATTTCAGAAAATCTGACCATTAGTATTGCAGGAAAATCAATGCCACGTTTCAGTGCAGAGTATGCTAGTGTGCGATCATGGAGGAGCTTCCTCCTGTCTCAGGTACAAATTCCGTTCCACACTAAGACACAGCAGAGACCAAATTTCATTATTTCTAAATTAATATTTATGGGAAACAGAAGGTACCTGCTAACCTAATAAACTAATTGCTCACTATTGATCCTATATGGGAAAAAGTTAGTAAAAACAAACTTCGTAGTTCTTGGATCAAAGAACAACAAACATCTGTGTGCCAGTTTAGCATGAAGGCTGTATGAAGAAAGACAGATTCCTAATCATAAACTGCAGCCAAAAGGAGTTTTAACAACAAAACAACGTTCAGGGTTATAATTTACTTCTGAATGCAGCGCAACATGCTGAATAATTTGATTAAACATAGTTTTGAGGAGTTTATGTAAGGAATGTGGGTTGACTCTGACTAGTGCTATAATACAGAATGACAAAACCTAAGCCAGCTAGAATACATTTTTATGCTGTGTTCAGGGTTTCATAAAGCCTTCAGGCGGCTGGCTAATGTTTAGCACAACTTCACGAATCTTCACTGGTGTCTGCTCAGTCATTTTATTTCCCTTCTGTTGTATGGCAGGACATGAAAGGTGTCTGAAAATATCATTATCAAACAGTGTCTGAGGAAAACAATAATTGTATGGCTAACATCTAGGTTATTCAGCTTGAGAGAAAATCCCAGAATACTGGTACCTAATAAAAATGTTACCTGTTAAGGAAAAGTACTGACCTGCTCTGAAGAGTGCTCCAGAAGCGTAATGCATAGCCAAGGCATGGACAAGTTGCCTGGCAGTGGTGAAGATGGGTCCCCGCTCAAACACAGAGAAGGAGAGAGGGGTGTGATCTGAGGCTATATACAGTTTCAATGAAGCATGAATACTGACAAGGAGATTAACAGGTTGTATTGTTAATTTTCTTAACTTCACTGGCTTGACTAAAGCTCTTGCATGCTCCCTCACTTGTTCAGGCACTATCAGGGTAGTATCTGAAGTATTCACGGACTGACAAGCAGTTTTGTTTTCTGGAAGATATGTATCAAACAAAGTCTTAATATAGTAAACAAAGGTGTCTTCCACATACAGCCTAGCTGGTTTGAGCTCAAAGCTGAGGTCATTCACATGAAACATGAAATTCTCTTCCTCGGAAAAAGCAATGCAGAGTTTTATAAAGCAGTTCTCCTTATAGCTTTCCAAATCTTTGTTACAAACAATGAAGTTGTTCACTCTGGACCACTGCATGGACTCATTTTTCTCTCCTTGGCACAGCAGGACGGCAAAATGGAAATTGGATTTGCTGTACAACTGATTGTCCAGTTGCAAGTCTTCACAATACACTTGGAGACTATGGAATTGTGGCAGGCCTTCCATGGCGTCCCGCTGGAGTTCCTGCGACAGTGGTCTCGGGTAGCTGGTGGCTGGGGCCATGTGGAGGAAAACGTTGTCTGCTGTGAGACGCAGAAGTTCAGACGACACTTTGTGGTTTGTAATATCATCAAATGCAGCAAGACTTAACTGACTGATGAACATTCTCAGTGACAGGGTCTGCTCTTGACTTCTAGGCAGGAGGGAAAAGAAGTCTTGTTACTTCATGTATTTTGAGTTCACCTGGCAGCTTGCTTTCTCAGAAAGCTATCAAGAGAGACATTCTCTGTAATACATTGGAAACTCATCGTGCAAGTCCCATTAATGTTAACAGGATCTGGCAGCCTTAATCACCACAGTGGGTACCCACCAAGGAGGTCCTTTAAGAAATGAGATATTACACATCTATGCCAAGTTTCTCTTTCTTTCTTATCAATCAACAGGATAGTTTGGAGAGGAACATCTCTATACACATAGTAATCCCCTATTAGATTTGCAACAGAGCCAGATGTTAAAGCAGACAACAAAAGCCATTTTCTGATAATTCACGTACAGCCTCAGCTGTCACAGTATTTCTAGAAGCCACTACTGAAAGTTACTATTATGGATAATTAATTTCACATCACACGCAGTGAGTGCCCTCCAATGCAGCCATCACAACTGCCCATTTCCCAATTTAACTAGCAAGTGGGCTATTATGTACCGCTGATGACCAATTTCTCAGGGATTAATACTTAATTACAGCACAAACAAAACCAGTACAACAAATTCCGCTGTAATTGTAACAGCATTGTTGGAGGCCAGGCATCCTGCATATTGGAAATAGGTAGTGTTCTAATTGCAGTTGAACGGAGCTGAGGACCAGCTTGTGGTGTGTTATGGAAGTGGGGAAGTCTTCTGAAGAAGAGTGTTATAATCAAGTACAGCTAATTACTAAGACTGTTTCTACAGCCCTTGTGCATCAAGTTCCCTACCAATTTTAGTGGGAGCTTATAGGATTACAGATGGCAGGACCTGGCTAAATACATTTTAAACTGATGAACACACTCAAAATTAATTATGATATGTGTTTTATTAATGAACAACTTAGGACTTCTTTTTGTATCAGACATATAGTGTTTACCCTCAAGTGACATGACTTTTGATGTTAGATTGTCCTTTTTTAACTGTGATATACAAAGCATAACCTATGGTCTAAACACACGCCACAGAGCATGAAGCAGTATTAAACAAAACAAACAGTTAACCCAAAGTTCGTAAGTCAGTTAAAAGCTGACTGACCTCTCATCATTGTTTGGCAATGCTTTTTGTCATCTTTTATGTGCTTTATGTACCTGTTAAAGTTGATCTCGACGGGTCCCGCTCTTCCTTCTGGGGCCAAGGTTATCACTATTGTTCCACATTGATGGGCAATGTCCACATAAACATAGCCAAAGCCAGTTAAGAACACAATCTAGTGGAGAGAGTTAGAAACGTATGGAACGCTATTGAAATGACTATTTTTAATGTCACAATTTGAATTAATCCTATTAATGCCTGCTGGTTGACATCTTTTACATGAATCATGCTACTGTTCAGGAAAAAAAGAAACAGATTTCAATACTTCAGAAAATAACTCTGATACTTAAAAGTATTTCAGTTATACAGCAAGATGAAATTTGCACCTCATCGTTTAACTGTATAATTCAATACATTTTAATATGAAACTTCTGCAGAAATAAGCAGGATGTGCTTGGGACAGAGGAGGTTATATGAGAGAAGAATAAATAGGAAATTTTAATTTGTGAATTTGGACTAAGGAGAAAGGCCTATTCCTAGAGCTCTGCAAAATCCCACCTTCTCCTCTGGAAAACAAACTCTCAATTAACATTATGTTGCTATGTCCTAGCTCAGAGCTGGTTAGATGAATGGTTGATAACAGGATGCAAAACACATGAAGACTGAAAACCAAGTAACATTTTTGATTCATGAAGACATGCATAACAACTCAACACTGAACACATTTTAAAGCCATTTAAACTGGTTTTATAAGAACACCTTCACAAGCAAGGTACTGTCACAAAGAAATGGCACAAGTCTATTGGGAAGCATAAAACGTTCAAAAAGGAAGGAAAATGTGAACTTAACAGGTTTGTGTCTTGCTTACAGACGTGCAAACTTTCATGCTGAACAACTTTTCCTTAGGAATAAATATTCTACTTAAAGAAATGATGTTTTGCTTTTGGAGCTTAATTCTGCAACATTTATGTACAAGTTTTGTGTTTTTTGAGAATATAAAACATTAAGGTCTTTTCGGGTTTGGAAAACTTACAGCAGTCCTTGTTACAGCAAGCTGGCTTCTGTTTTCTTGTTGGGCTACTATTGTTTACTAGATTGTAATGACAGAAGCTATAATTTAAAGGAAAGCAAATTCAAGGAACAACACAAAGATAATGGGCTAGCACAGGTAAAATAAACAGTTGTTTGTCCTGAAGAATCTTTACTGCTGTTAGCAAGTCACCAGAATGCAAAGCACTTGGAAATTTAGTAGGATCAGCACTTCAGCTGATTCTGGTTACACTATTTATAACAGCCTTGTACAGATAATTAAATTTTGTTCATCAAATTATGTCTTATAGTTCTGAGAATTATATATAAGAGAATTTCTAATTTCAATATGTCAGTTTTAACCCTATGCTTATCTGAAAGAGATTCACAATCCTGCATGACAGAATTGGAGAAAAAAGGACATTTACTGAATTTTCAATACCCCCTCATTATTCTAAAAAACCCTTACTGATCTTAAAGATTGGTCATTTTAATTCCAATTTCAGATGATTCTGATGATAAGGACAAATACCTTAATTTTATTAAATGAATAAGTTTTTCTTTCTAATAGAACAAGCAGTACCTCTCTGTGACTAGGTAGAAAGAGTACAAATTACTTAAGATCCTCTAAATCTCAGTTTTTTCACAATCTGAACCGAGCTGTATGTGAAGCTATTCGCATATTCCTTATTTACTTTTATTTACAGTTTTCTAAGCAAAAGACTGACTGAGAAATCCTGGGGAAATTCTCTACATGTAAACCCTAAGACTTCAATAACAGAAGGCTACACTTTTTATTTGGAGAGTTCTTCAAGTAGACAATGATCCCCAAATGTTGTCTTAGCATCTAATTCCTTCTAGAAGCCAGATACTTACAAAGAACCCTGGTCTGGCATAACATTAATGACCGAAATCTAAAACCTCTCATTGCTTGACTGACTTGCTGAATGAAACTGAACTACTTGCTATATAACATAACACTCAATAATCAAGAGCATTTTGTGATTGGTCCCCAGGGAAAACATCTGAAACCAGTATTTCTTTCAAAGAGCCAAGTAGTTTATGTTGATTCCATGTAAACTAATGACTTCAAAGATGGAAAAAATTCCCATCAAAAAGAATTACTCCAGTCAAGGAAGTTTTCATTTACCTCAAAACATAAGAAAAATAACAGAAGGAAAGAAAATAAGGTTTTTGTTTTGTTTTAGAAAGACGTGCATAGCTTCTGTGAAGATACAGAGGGAGAACGACAGTGATGATTCCTACAAGATGTAAAGATAAAAATCCTGTGACAATTAAGTTACCAAACAGAAGGATTTTCCTGGATCCTGCGGGATTCTTTACTTATAGGGGCCAGAAATTTTCAGGACTGATTTTTCCAGGGAACACCAGGTTGATTAAAAAGAAGTGAAAAAAATCAGTGGTAGAAAGCCTGTATTTTTGATCTATCTATTTTTAAAAACAGCCAGTGAAGCAGGTAATCTATATTCTAAAACTTCCACAGGAAGGGGCTTGGGAAAGAGAACTCTCAAGACTTAAATGAAAAACCCCCAAACCAACAGAAAGGATATGCTCATTGCAGAGGAGCAATATACTGTGCACGTCAGGAAGACAATCATTTATGCTGTGAACTAGGAAATAGTTTAAAATTATTTACTTGTGTTCCTTGATTGTTGATGTCCACAAAATCAGTCCACTCATTTACTAAATCATTGGACGACATGACTTTCAGAAGAATGCTGGGTAACAAATCTCTTGTTTTGCAATCTGGATAGCTGGAGACTTGATGGTAAAGTTCATGATGAACCGAACATTCAGCTGGAATCTTTCTACAAAAAACTTCAGTCCTTGGTGTATCTGAAATTTTATAAAATATACAAGGTCAGGGCTTTCTAAAAGTTGAATTAAATAAAAACTCACCTATTCTTACACAAATGAGGGAGTTTCTGTCTGAAATATCACTAATAAATAAAAACATTACTTTTCTGTTGGTTGGAATTCTATGCATTTGGGGTTTTTTCCTTTTCTTTTTTATATGATTAAGATTTACATAAATAATGTTCCACTGATCATTACATTAACATACTGCAACTGGAATTTTTACAATATGTTTTGTGTTACATGTGCAAATCTGAGGCATTTTAAATGTTCCATGGGACTGAACTGATGTCAACAAAACTCCACTGCCTATTAGTTTCCTACAGCCAAGTCACCTTGACAGCTGGAACCATGGAGACCCAAAAGCCTGGAGCCACATAAGTTCATACTCCTGAGCTCATGATTAGCTCCACTAGCTTCAAGGCTTCAGTATCTTCCAGAGTCTCTCACTTTGAGATAGACCTTTATGAGGGCATCAAGTTCTTGTTGTAACCAAAACATATACTGAACTCAACTTTCTAGTGGAGATACAGTAAAATATTCTACATTACAACAGTGCACTGTTTCTAATCACTGCATACTACCTACCTTTTAAGTTCTCTTTTACAAGCAATGGAACAGAGCACCTATTGTGGATAATTATACGAGGACTAGGATCTTCTGTAAGTGTTAGGTATGTCACGCCAAGGTGCTCTTGATAAGTCAGTGCTATAGCTCTAGAACAGAAGCAGATATATTTGATTATGCATGTTTTCGATGAAATGTTTATGTATTATTACTCTGGACAACTAAAAACATTCAAAACTTGCATCTGTAAGATTCTTTATGATCAAGTTTCAATTCCACAGATATTTATATACATTTACGCAAGTACATACCTCAACTGAGAACTATATTTAAACAGACGCATAGGTGGGAATAGCACGAAAGTCAACATCACAGAAGAAATCACTTCATAGAGACTACTTGTGAGTTAAATTGAGCATGTGTGTTTGCAAGATGAGAGCTCTAGCCAGCAGAGATTTATATTAAATTAAAAACATGAGATTGTAGGCCCAAATTTTCAATATAAATCTTTAAAATTTTCCAGAAGAATTTGCATGCATCCTTCTCTGATACACATGAAAAGTATTTTTAACAAATATGTAAATTTGTAACTGACTGCTCCCCTGGAATGATCTGCAATGCTATCGCCCTTTCAAATGTTAATGTTATGGATCATCACTATATAAATTTTCAAAACGAAAATAAATTAATTTAGTTCTACTCACTAGCTACATAAAATGTCTTCACACATAAACACAAATTCTTTTTTTTCCTTGTGCAAATTTATTGGCTATTTCTAAGAAACTTCACCTCATGGTGATTTTAAAAATCCAAACAGCCTGAAAATTTGATTAGGAACATGAGATCCTCTACGCCTGTCTCAGAATTATAAGGAATCCTTTCCTTGTTCTTCACATTTAAACATTTTTTTAATCTGAAGTCTGCGTGAGAATCTTCAGTATCCACAATGACACCTCTTAGACTCTGCAGAGAAGCTGTGTGAGGGTTTGAATGATACCAAACACTTCAGGTAGGAGAAAGATCACTTGGCTGGTAATATATACTGATGTAGCTTCTCTAATTTCAGCGGATTGTTTCTTGTTTATACCAGCATAAGCATGAATAGATTGAGATATCAGGTCTGAGAATTAAAGTCGGGCATCTGACAAGTCATTGGACTGTTACTTTTAACTAGCTGGATGCATCTGTTTGTAAGTGGAAAGCACGTTTAGATATTTCAAGCTTTAACACTTGGAAATCTTGCTTTGTTGTAGTCTCAAAATAGTTTCAGTCCTTTTTTGCTTTTCCTGTTTATCCTCTTATTATTATTACTAAAACATATTTTTACCATTTATAAACAAAACCTGAATTTTTGTACTATATTATTTCACGCTGTCCTTGAACTCTTAAACTGTTACCCACAAATTAAAAAAGACTATAATCTGAAATATAAACTTTTCAGGCTCTTATTTAGTATGCATGTGAAAAAACAGCAGCCTATACATTACAAAAACTGTACAACTTGTACATGGTCATAACACTAACCCATTTACAATAAAAGCATCAAAACCAGCAGAAGATAATAATTTTTAAATTAAAGTAAGACTTGCCTTTACATACGGGGGGCATGTGTTACTCTGACTTTTGCATTAATCTCTTATGGTTCGTTAGTAGCTGAGGCTTTATAACAACAAGCAAAGTTCATTACTTGCGACTGCTCAGCATACAGTACCTGGTACAAAATCCACTTTCACTACATGCTCCTGTGGGCACCGCCACGCTCTGTCTAGGGAAGTCCTGTTTAATGACAGCTGGTAGGCTCCACAGCTCGCAGCTGCCAGCGCAGCTGCCAGCGCAGCTGCCAGCGCAGCTGCCTGGGCTAAAACTCAGCAGTAGGCGCTTTTCGGTAAGAGGCATCCCCAGGGTTAAGGGACTGGTGTCCGACATCAGGTCCCAGCAGGGCACAGCGCTCAGCGCCGCGCTGGCTGGTGCCCCGGCTGGACTGACGCTGAACACCGTACTGTCTGGTGAGTGGAAGTCCTGGAAAGAAAAAAGACAGAGGTAGCATGACATGCTGGCTCCTAACAGGAAATTTATTCCTGTTGATCTTGCACAGAACAGCCTCAAGTAGCCAACTGACCACAACTAACTAACGGTTGCACTAAGTCCATTGCACGGCAAGCTATTCAGCCACATTCTGTCTTTAGGTACACTTGTGTAGTTAACTGAGCACAGTTCTCTACAGTCCACTCTCAGCGACACAACAGAACTCTACCAAAAGCAACAGTTACATCACTGTAAGGAAACCATGAGAAGGAAATCCATTTATAGATATAAACCTAAGAATGGGTTTTAGCCTCAACATTCTTCCAATTCCCCATCCCATCAGACTGCCACAAAACGCACGATGCACAAATGTAGATATCAATGTGAAGAAAACTAATGCAGAAGGAAAACAATACAGACACAGGGAACTTGAAAAATCTGTTTATCTGCTAACTCCTCGAGCAAGTTTGACTCTGAGAATTCCTTCCACATATTTTACCATAAACGTAATCTTCAATAAATATGTATAAATGGTTGATTAAAATACATTGACCATGTATACATTTTGGTTCCTGTAAGCTGGTCCGTATATATACTGTGCGATTATTAGAAAACTGATATTCATGATTCGATGCAGTTTGCTGAAATACATAAACTTTGGACACGTCTCTAGTTCTGCAGCTCTATTCAGATAACTGGAATCTTCCCAAAAGGATAACAAAAAGTTTTCAGCCTGCCAGGCCAATATACCTCTTTTAAATGCAAAGTCAGTAAAAATTCTGAGAACAATTTCAACAGCTACTATGGATTACGCTGCCTATTTTACAGAAATGGCCATTAATGCCTGAACAGATGGAGAACAGGCAGAACTAATTCTGCAATGTGCAAGAATCTCCTGCTTTGCACAGATTTCTGATCACAGTTAATTACTGGAGTTGAATTTACCCAGGATTCTGTATTTTAAATTAAAATGATATAAAATACGTTATCATTATTATGTGTAAAGATTTCTGTTCAAGCACTGCTATGTGCAGTTGAGACCATACAAATCTAAACACCCATGTACTGCAGACGACAAACAAAAACAATATCTGCAGTGCTTTACCTCTTCTCCTGAGTGAGGTTTGGAAATAGAAAGCTGTGGCCTATAATAGATTTGATATGATGTATCATTGATTATTGTTGTCTTATCTTCTACCTGCAGAATTTGTATACCCTGTCGAACCATCGAAGAAATGCAGAACTGACACAACTGTAAGATAATAAAAATGATGATGAGATCACACACAAAACCGCAAAACATACTGAAATATCATAACAGAACTGCTATTTTCTTTTTAACTGTGGAAGTCCTGTCTGTACTCGTGCACTTCATAACTGCAGCCACATTACATACCTTTGAAGCTGCATCTGTCAATGTTTTCCAAACAAGATTAAGAATTCATTAATTCTTTTTCTAGGAGATACTGTACTATCTTGATGAGTTGGGCAGAATTTTTTTGGTGATCTAATTCTTTAAATTATACTTCATATATTATTTACTCTCATTATGTTTTTCATGTATTAACATAATTAGGGAGGAGCTTTCACACTGTATACATTTGATTGTGTATACATTTGATTGTTTTAATCTGCTATATGACTTTGGTTTTAAATTATAAAGCTATAAATAATGATAATTTTCTTCTAACCTTTTGATGACCTGGAAAAGCACCAAGTTTTATTTCAGCTTCAACAAAACCTTCTTCGTCCAACATTACTACTTCCCCATTATCAGCATCCTTCCACTTCGGGGAGGTCACATTATGAACCAGTTTAATTGCCACTGATTTGTGCACCGTGTTAGTGTTTGCCCAGTATATTCCAACCTGAAAAGCTTCCTGCAAGTGAAAAATGACTGATTATCACTTGTTGACAATTTGATACACTTCTACTAGAGTTAAATGTAGTTTCCAGTAAGTCCATCTCATTTCCTCCCCTTCTTCCTCTGGTTCTTTCTATGTGGTACAATGATAGATGAAACTACAATGCAGATATGAGACTGATTCTCATGGTGGAACCAAGACCACAGTCTACACTGAGATGTGTTAATAAGCAGACTTTCTGTTTATTAACAGACATACATGGAGGGGGGAAAAAAAATGGCGAAATAAACAGGAAGTATCAGTTTGTTCAATTAGAATTGACAAGCTGCTGTGTCAAATTGTTTTAATTGTTTCAAAAATAAAGAACATTGGGGTGTTAATAAAAAAGCATGTGCATGGCTAAGCTAAGGTATGTGAGAAGACCCATTACACAAAACTCTGAATTCAGGAAGGCAGGCATCCTAAAGAATTTTCCTCGCTTGCAACTCACCCTACCTCATTATCAAACCTTTCCTGGTAGCGTACAAGCTATGAAATGATTCAACCTAAAACACCATCAGACCAAACATTCCTTCCAGGCTGTCAGCTTCACTACTGTGGTCAACACACTTCCCAAGTGACAGGTTGGCACAGCAGGGGCCAAAGTCTGTATTTGGCCTTTACAGCAATTTACTTGGGCTGCTACATTATGCTCACGTTCATTGGCTGAACTGGAAGGAGAGAAGGCTGCTCAATCAGATGGCATGCAGGTCTTCTTCCTACAGTGTCTTACAGACAATTTTAAACTATGCATCTTTAAGACATGTTGTTCTTCAAACATTGCTGTCAAGTACGTCATGCTACCCACTTGGTGGCTCAGTCAGCATTGCAAATTTCTGCTGTTCCTTCTATTCCTCATTGTCTGACTAACAGACACAGTGACTGGAAAGCGGGAATCATCTGGATTAATAATCATTCTTCAGAATCAGAATGGTTAGCAGAACTGTGCGTGTTAATACGAATGGCAGAATTACCTCGAAGTTGGGAGGTATAATTACTTTCCCAGTAGGTACTTGAAGAACAATCTTCTCTCCTTCAAACAGCCAGAGGTCCCACTTGGACTGATTGATAAGCAAAGCCCAGGGCAGGAATTCTATCAGCAGAGTTTTAACACACGGTTTCCACACCGACAGCTTTACTCGCATTGGGCTATCCCATTGGGACAATTGTTCACTGCTGTTCAAAAACAAACAAACAAACAGACTAAGTCAAAGGAATAACAAATTCAAGATTACAAATGATAAGCCACCATTTTCAGAAATTTGCAAGGCTTTTCTGGTTTTGAAATACAAAACCAATCTCCTCTTACCTTATCATTCTGGAACATACTGAGATGCTGTCAGACAGATCTAGCTACATGTAGGCTGTAATGACATATTTTTAACTGCATAAGCTCAACCTAAATTTGGTCAATTAAAGAAACATCTTAACAGAATTACCACTATCCTTTGGAATTAAACCTGTGACTTTTGTAGTCATGAAATCACATTTCCACTTTCTTTTCCAGCAACTCGTCCTGCAGCAACTCCCCATTTCTGTACTGGAACAAACAGCTACTGAATAAAAAATAGTCTTTAGAGCTGCAGTAAAGAAACTGCGTTCACAAAAAAAAAAGTTCCTTTTTCTAATCCTTGCTGCCACAGTCTTCTCAGTGTAATCAAAGGCAGCCCCTAGGCTGACCTCAATTTTATTACTACCTGCAACAGATTCTGCAGCTTACATACAGGAATCATATAATTACTGAAAACATATTCAATGTTGATCACATAGTCTTCCTGAACACGATTTCTGTTTATTTGAAAAGGCAATGCAACAACCTGTGAAGAAGGTTTAGCAAAGAATTACCTGTCTGAATCCTTCCTATTATACGGCCATGCAGGCTGGTGAGTACTAGCGGTGCCATAGAACTCGGACAGTATTTCGTTGACATTGCCACCTGGGTGGGATTTCGTCACTATCTGGTTAATTAGTGTGGTTGAGATAGGGACTGCGCACTCTGATGGATCATCTTCCTCCCTGTCATTGAAAACAGATTCAGCCACTTACACAACAAGATCAACCATTAGTAGCACTAACATTTTCTTTAATGAAGCTTTCCAACCATACTCTGCAGTAGGAACACTCTCAGGGTAATCATAGATGAATCAAGTTACGATATCTAACAAGCTCCTGAGCATTAACTGACATGCATGAATTTGTTATGATGCCTTAAGGACCTTTGTGTCTGAGACTCCAGAAATTCTTCAGCATTCTCAAAAAACATTTCAAAATAATTTCAGAATTTATTTTTCAAAACACAAACCCATGGACTGCTTAGGCAAACTAATGCCAATGTGCTTAGGACAGTTATACCAAATTTAATATTTCCTATCATATCATTTCAGGTCACATATGCTTGTTCTGTTGTATTTCCCCTGCATATGCCACAGTCTTGGAAAAAATGCACCAGAAGTTAAAGTGTAAATTATTACTTCTTTTCCACATAAATGAACCATTTTCAAGGACAGTGAGTACTTTACCTGGCTTGAAATGTCAGGTGGTGTGTAAGATCAGGTTCTATATTTTGAAGTGCTTTCTCCTGTCCTTTCCCTGGAATCACTTGCGTTTCATTCAGTCCCAGACTTCTTTTCTCTAAATGTATGATAATTGGGTCTGGAAGATGGCTCCTTACAATGAAGAGAGGGCTGAAAACGATCTATAAAAAGAAAAGAATATACCAATTTAAGGCTAATTTTATTCCATTATTACAACTGTTGAAACAAGCCATTAATAAATCTTCAAATTGGGTCACTCTGCCCTTAATTTATTATATGACATAAACATTAATTTATTATATGGCATAAACATTTAGATTTCAGAGACATTAAATGTACTTACTAATCGTTGCTGCACATGAGAGTTGGGTTCTAATGTCAAAATTGTGCACCACACGTATGTAATTGAACTCTTTGAAGATGGCACCTGTATGCAGAGAGATCAGCAGTATTACACTAAAATTACTTCAGGATGATAATGTTCAACATCTCATCATATCAAATAGAAGTCTAAATGAAAAGTCCCTAGATCTCTCAGACATTTTTTATGCTCTATTCCACATACCTATTTCTAGTCGTACCTGAATGACAGTGCTGTGTTCTGTGTGTTTAGAACTTAGACATACATCTCGGGACCAGTCTTCATCTCCTGTAGCTTTCACACTCAGCTCGGTGAGCTCATTGTTTTCTAGGACATACGAAGGCAACTTCTGCTTGGCTGCAAGGCAGTTGATGTGTTCTTTAACAACGGCCTGTCCATCCTGACTAATGTAATGCTGAACCACTTTCAGTTCAATACTTTCGGAAAGGTAACTACAGACTGTCTGTCTTCCACAGATTAGGATCTAAAACACACAAAAATATGCAGCTCTTTATATAAACAATTATGGAAAAGAAAGGTCAAAATTTAATTACAAAGTGAAAACCTGTACAAGAATAATCTCCCTATTTTAGCTTTTCCTAAGCACTGCTGAAGTCAGTAGTTTAAAAACATCATTTTTATTGGCCAAATGTATGTGCAATTTCATAGAAACCTAGGCATTAATCACTTGAAAAATTGCTAAGGCAGTATCCAGGCTTGAAAGAAACACGTAACATATCCACTTTCGTTCCCACTGAACTCACCAGTACTGCCCACAGCTGACATAGCTCTGGTTTGGATTTTAAGAGTATGGTGATGGTCTCTGACTGCTAAGCCCTTACTGAGCAGGCACAGTGACGTACTTCAGAAGGAAGGTTTCTGCTGACACCTCACATTCCCATCACAATCCAGCAATCCAGACCTTTCAGTATATTTACTGATTTAAAGCTTATAATTCCCTTTAATGGCTGTACCATATTTCTGTATTTGAGTGCACCCACCTAGAAAATGACCAAATTAGACTCAAGAGTTGTTGCTGTCCATCATACATGAATTGTTTATCATAGAACATATATCTGACTTGTTCTAAGCTATACTGTGGAACAGCATTCCAGGTGTATCCCTGCTACAACAATCTTCATTTGCTTTTCATTAATGCGGGCACACACCATAGCTACAACCTACTAAGCAAAATCTCAGCAGGGCTTTCAGTGACGCCAGGCAATGTTCTTGTCTCATCAGCTGCATTTCTGTTGCGCAACGTAAAGCACTCTGCCATATCCGTAAGCTGAACATGTTATGTCCACCACATGCTCCGGCTTCTGCCAACGCAGGCAGAATGATTGCAGTGTTATTACAGATCTCTTTACAAAGACAGTATGCGAAAAGTTACTGCACAGCAGCCCATTTTCGAATGTTAATTTGGTCATTACATCTTTCTCTTTTAACAATTCAAAGGCCTGAATTACAACCCAGAATAAGACATGAACAGTTTCTTAAAAAAAATATAAATTCGGCTTCTCAAGAGCTTAAAACATGCAATAGATTGTGTAACATAGCACTGTCAGAACTTACAAATCACACAAAGGGATGTTTACTGGAACATGTAATATATGAGGTGGTTATTGAGCTTTTAAATGTGAAGATCCACACCGAGGTGAAGAAAAGAGTTGTAAAAATCCCAAAAATGCCCCCAGAAGACTGTTATACTTGTTTTTTTGCAGATCCCAGCAGGAGAGAATAAATCATATGGTGACTAATTCATGACTAGATAACAGTTCAAATTGCTCATGTTATTTCTTTCCAAACTGGATCAAATACATACTTGCTTTTGCACTCCACTGAGCTGCTGAACCTTGATAATAAGTGATGCTGTCCGGCCCTTGTACTGAATGGTACGAATAAAAGTCCCCGAATTGTCCACAATGAACGGTTCAGACCATCGCCAGTTTCCCCAGCCTTCAATACAGATGTGTAACAGCTGGAAAGAAAGCAATTACTACTTCAATACATAACTGGAAAAAAAAGCGCCTTGCAGTAGGATAGGAATTCCCATGACAGAGAAATATTCTTGGTTTTAAAACTCCGCAATGTTAAGCACATCAGTTCTATGAATGATCCACTCCTCCTGTGATTTCAGATACAAACAGAAGAATCAACAGTACCTTAAGATGGCTCTGCATCATGCATTTCTATAAATTACCTACTTTAACAGTGTATTTAGGATGGTAAAAATCCAGCACACAACTATTCACAAAAAAACCAAAGGTATGCAGACTACAGAGCATAAAACAGGAAATAAAGAGATTTTCTTTACTGCCATTGAAATTGTTCTAGAAATCCACCCTCTTTATTACCAGCAAGGTGATATGGAACACAGGTCCAGACCAGATTTTTGGCGTTCAGAATAAGGCAGAAAATTACAAATACGCTTCCCTTCAAAATAAAGAAGGATGCAAATCTATTTGTATGTATACTTGTACAGCTCACATATATATGTGTGTTAAATGTAGAACTTTGCATATTGCTGAGAGATGGGAAACATTTCATTTCTTACACAAATGTGGTGGCAAGTTCAAGCTTGACTGCATGAGAAGAAATTTAACAGCATAATTATACTCCCTGTGTGATTTATCCCGGAAAAGGAGTGGCTTTTTTCCAGTTTAACTTAAATCACTTCCAGAGCAATACAGTCTTTCATCATTTGAAGAGCCTTTCATCCATTTACCCACCATATGCACTTACCTCTATCCCATGGAGATTCTTTAAGCCAAAGTAGTGAAAACTGGTACTGTTCCATGTAGGTCAATGAAGTTACATAAATTTACGCCAGCTGAAGATCTGGCTATTTAGCTTTGCATAGATCTTTTGCGGCTGTGCAAACTTAAGAATGCGAGTTATATACAAGGGATCAAAGCAATAAGCATTCTGGGTAAAATTTATTCTTTGCAGAGGGCCAGCACAGAGCCTAAGCATCACTTAAGTCCTTTAAAACAGTTATATAAAGGCCTTGTGGGAATTCTCCCTTGAGGGTTGAATTTCATTCTGATTTTGGACATCTGTCATTAATTAATTAAAGTAATTGAGAACAGGATCAGGCCCAAAGTTTGATATTTACACGAGCAAAAATTGAAACTTGTAAATATTATGTTCTGTTGTGATTTGTTTCTAAAAAGAGATAGCACTGGCCATAGATCTGGCCAGCTGGACTTAGTGAATGTCTGGATATTGGGGTTTTTTCATTGTTTTAAGAAACAACCGCAGCAACAACTTTCAAAGATATTACAACTCAGTAGCCTGTTTGCAATTTGTGGTATCTTCAGCACAAGTTACACACAGAACAATAACATCCATTCAGTGGGTGGCTTTTGAATTTGCAAGAGTGATGACTGTTGCATTCAGATTCAAATTAGTTTTACGCTGGAAGCACAAAGGATAATGTGTGCCAGTGTGCATACGGGCATGCATGTGGATGTGCACATGCATGGGCACAGCTTTATATTCAAGAATATGTTGAGGGAAGCTGTGCACTAGGACATGCACACTCAAACAAACACGTCGCTTTGATTCTTAAGTATTAGTTACAGAAAAGGAAAAACAGAACAAAAAAATCCAACTGCAGTGGCTGGAATCAGTTCAGTTTCTTACAGAGGCAGCTGGGAATAAATCTCCTCACACATGAAAACTAAGAGAAACAAGAAAACTGTTTACTTTGGAGAGACTGGTAGCTGGAAATGACAGCCAAATAATGAGAAAAAGTATTAAGTGGTCAGTCTCAGCTAGAAGGCACACAAAATACGGTGAGCTCCAAAGATAGATGTCATATAAATGCCATAATTGATGATTAGCAATTGTATGTAGCTCCAACATTAGGATGTCTCCCACCCTGTATAAACAGCTTTGCTCACGACTTGAATGCTCCCAAGGAATACGCTGTCAGCTTTCCCTGAGCAGTCATCAGCTCACAAATGCTGCCTTACTAATTTTCTTTGCAGCACAATGATTAGTTGGCATTTAAGTTCACAGTTCAAAAAGAAACATAAAAAAGAGCTATTATCATATATTGTCAATTTCTTATTTTATAAACATACTAGTTGTATACTGGTAAACACTACATACAAAGGGAACAGCCTTCATCTAATACATCTGTATTAATGACACAACCCATATAAGAATTGGGTACCACGTAAGTTTACTTTTGAGCCAAGAAACTGCATTCCATGAAAACGCAAAGGGATCTTGGGATGAATCAGTTATTTAAATGCGAGATTTCTGGAAAATGTGGCTAGAAGTAATGAGCAAATGACACTAAGTGATACAAAGATATATGGCAGGAAATAAAAATTTAAGTAATTTTTGAAAATTAAGTAATCAGGTGTTAACATTATTTTAGCAGAAGACGTCATAATAGATGGTGTTAGATACTCAACAAGGCAGAGCTCTAATGTTATAAAACTGGCCTAATACTACAGATTCATGGTAATTGCTATGTAACTGCCTTTCATTTATCAAGCTTTAAGTAAAATCTATGCATTTATTAGACACTCTGCTTAAAAAAATTCATCAAGTACAGCTAAGTATGGTACATGTATTAGGAGAAACGAGCAGTCATTGCAAAAAGGTACAAAAAATATTCAGTAGACTTCAAAAGCATTCTAACGAATATAATCCAATGAGAAGTGGTAATTTATAGTTTAGAGAAAATTTAAAACAGACTATCTATTGTATATGTGAATCATAGAATCATAGAATCATAGAAAGTTTTGGCTTGGAAGGGACCCCAGAGGTCATCTAGTCCAACCCCCCCGCAGCGAGCAGGGGCACCACTAACTAGATCAGGTTGCTCAGAGCCCTGTCCAACCTGGTCTTGAATGTTTCCAGGGATGGGGCCTCCACTACTTCCCTGGGCAATCCGTTCCAGTGTTTCACAACCCTCATTGTAAAGAATTTCTTCCTTTTATCCAGCCTAAACCTACCCTGTTTTAGTTTAAAACCACTACCCCTCGTCCTGTCACTGCTGTCTCTACTAAAAAGATTGTCCCCATCTTTCCTATAGGCTCCCTTTAAGTACTGAAAGGCTGCAGTCAGGTCTCCCTGCAGCCTTCTCTTCTCCAGGCTGAACAAGC
>Ga0065711_1007850_pt1 | contig 19232 bp, 6 predicted proteins | sample Hoacrofraction12_FD_59098 | JGI IMG/M metagenome (GOLD analysis project Ga0065711, IMG submission 59098) | Hoatzin crop microbial communities from Cojedes, Venezuela - Epithelial fraction 12 v2 (version 2) | ecosystem: Host-associated > Birds > Digestive system > Esophagus > Crop | place...
GGGCGGCTCCTCCGCCGGCCGCGCCGCGAGTTCGGAGCCGGCGTGGAGGAGCCGCTCCAACCCGCGGCTGCAGTCAGCGCCGCGGCGGTCCCGCGCCAAGCCCCGCCAGGCCCCGACGCTCCCGGTAGGGATCAGGGCCCAGCTTTTCAGCGCCGTTAAGCAATTTGTAACCCATTCCTCTTAACAGGGTTACGCATTACCCGGCCGACACAGATGTCTTGAAAACCGAAACCGCTGGTTACGGAGCGCACCCTTGTTCATTAGCCTCCATGATAGTCAAATCATCTCTAAAACCAGCGTTTAATGGCCAGCCGATGAATGATCAATGTCTCACTTTTCATCCGAGTGTGAAAGTGAGAATAATCTAATAGGCCGTCGTCCCCCTGGTGAAACGCGGGGCCCTGGGTTCCGCTCCTCTTCAGGGCTGATTTATAACCCGGTGGAAACCTGATGTAAACATATGATCAATGAGCCCCATCATTGCTGATAACGACCCCCAGCCGGCCCACTCCCTCATCGCCAAAGCCATCCCTTTAGGCTATTAGCTTCGCCCAGCTAATCCTCTCCACTGCTCCTGCCTGCTGCTTTTACCTTGGCCATCCGTTCAGTCCGGCAGACTCAGAAGTAATTTTATACGCAGCAGAGAGCGGGTGGAATTGATTTTTCACTCAGTGCTCAGTTCCCATCTGAATAATTATCAATTTTACTGCCTCATAAAGGGAAGAGTCAAAATTTCAAATCAATTCAAAAGAGCTTCTGAGACTACAGAAACTGTGCACGAGAATAAAGGTCAAAGTTGTCAGTGACCTCGGGAGATGATGTCAGGTATTAGTACACTCAGTAGTTGACATCAGAGGCACTCAATATGATATGACTAGTGCTAATGCAAATCATATTTATGCTGACTACTGGAGACCAGCCATTAATATTTAAAAGAGTATGTGAAAGCCTGCATTCAAAATAAATATAACGTATTCCGCAGAATCTGAAGTTAATAAAGACAGATCGCCGCCTAGTCATACGCTGCGAAGTGAAAGATTACTGCACATTAACAGACAAAGTATTACATCGAGATTGCCACAAAAGCAGGAGCGTCCGGAGCCCAGGCTGCGGCTCTGTCCTTCACGTTCCCACCACTGCACGCAGGGTACAACGCTGAGCAACCTGACCTACCCAAACGCTCACTTCCTCGCTAGCTGCCAGGAAACCCCTGTCAGGCAAGTCCAACATCAGAACCTGTTGTGTGACGAGGGAATCATCATATTCTGATAGTGATGTCAATAATAAACATCATTAATATTCTCACAGTATGCTATATACTGCCAGGAATAGATTAGCTACCATTAGATACTTTTCACCTTCAATTAGAACGGTAAACAAATGACACCAGTAACTGCGGTGACTCTATGCGAGGCTTTTTCCCCATGGCAGCGTACCTATTAGGGAAACACAAAGACGACCGCACCGGTCATTTGCATTTTGTTAATAACTTCCGTTTTCATTAAAAGCCTCCAGGCCTGTGAAACACATCTCCTGAATCGGCATCTTTGCAACTGCATTAGGAACCCAGAGCTTCTTGTAAATACGCATTTTCAAATAGTTTAATGAGATTTTAAGGGAATGTGGCGCAGAGCAAATGTGGAGATACATAGCCATGAACATCCTGATCCACCCGCAACGTACGTGGGCTGTGATAAACCTGATGGAGCCGGGAAGGGAAACCTCTCCTAAGCACTGCAGCGGCCACTTCCTTCTCAGGAGCATGAGATTTAATTTCTATTGTATTTACCCTTAACAGAAAAAAAGTGACCTACTGCAAAACAAAATATTCAAACTCAATAGCACACAGCGATTCAATTTACACATTTCATTACCAAAATGTGTGGTTCAATGCCAGAATTTGTTGTCCTTCCTCTTAAAATACTTAGAAACATAGTATCGTTTAGGTTGGAGGAGACCTTCGAGATCATGGAGTCCAACCATTAACACAGCACTACCAATTCCACCACTAAACCATGCCCCTAAGCTCCGCACCGATACGTCTTATAAACACCCCCAGGGATTGTGCATCAACCACCTCCCTGGGCAGCCTGTTCCAATCCCTGACCACTCTTTCAGTAAAGAAATTTTTCCTCATATCCAATCTAAACCTCCCCTGGCACAACTTGCGGCCACTTCCCCTTGTCCTATCGCTAGTTACCTGGGAGAAGAGACCAACACCTGCCTCACTACAACCTCCTTTCAGGGAGTTGCAGAGAGCAATAAGGTCTCCCCTCAGCCTCCTCTTCTCCAGACTAAACAGTCCCAGCTCTCTCAGCCGCTCCTCATCAGACTTGTTCTCCAGACCCCTCCCCAGCCTCATTGCCCTTCTCTGGACACACTCCAGCCCCTCAATGTCCTTCTTGTAGTGAGGGGCCCAAAACTGAACACAGCACTCGAGGTGCGGCCTCACCAGCGCGGCGTACAGGGGCACGATCCCTGCCCTGCTCCTGCTGGCCACACCGTTCCTGATCCAAGCCAGGATGCTGTTGGCCTTCTTGGCCACCTGGGCACACTGCTGGCTCATGTTCAGCTGGCTGTCGCCCAGCACCCCAAGCTCCTTTTCCACTGGGCAGCTCTCCAGCCACTCGTCCCCAAGCCTGTAGCGTTGCATGGGGTTGTTGTGACCCAAGTGCAGGACTCGGCACTTGGCCTTGTTGAACCTTGTACGGTTGGCCTCAGCCCATCGATCCAGCCTGTCCAGATCCCTCTGCAGAGTTGTCCTGCCCTCGAGCAGATTGATACTCCTGCCCAACCTGGTGTCATCTGCAAACTTACTGAGGGAGCGCTCGATCCCCTCATCCAGATCATTGATAAAGATGTTAAACAGAACTGTCCCCAGTAATGAAGCTTGGGGCACACCACTCGTGACTGGCCACCAGCTATGGAAATGTACTGATGATCTTACACACCTCCTTCTATGAGGAAAAATGAAACACCAAGTTTTAAGATGCTGTACAGCCACATACAGTCTCTACTCTTTTCAGTATGACAAAAAATATCTTCAATCTTTGGTTGTCATGAGAACACAGCTGAAGCTACTCTGGGTTGCATACCAGCATCGGGAGGTTTGTCCTGCTACTAAATAGCCCATGCTATCCTCGTGTTCAGTACCACAAGAAATTAGGAAAATTCAGAAATGTAATAATACCCCATAGAAAAGACTAATTCACCTGCTGTAGAATTTCTGGGTTCTGCTGCATGAAATGAAGCAATCGCTGTCCATCCTGTGAAATCTCTCTACATCTTAGAGTCTTCTTGCTTTCTTTAGCGAGGTGCTTGAAGAGGTAGGTGACGATGTAGTCTAAACTAGCGCAACAGCTGGAGGAGACAATTGTATCTGTGTAAAAAATGAAACAGTTTTGAAATTGTTTCCATAAAATAATAATCAGCGATGACATTTTGGAGTACTTAGAGAGCTCAACTTTAATAATCTCTTTGACATTAGGATAATCAATACATCGACAAGTCTATTTTTGATAGATGAGTTGACTAGCTTTTATTAACGCACAGCGGTATTAAACCTTTGCTTTCAAGTAACTGGATAGCTCCATGTACTAAAAATCCTACCAACTCCAGTGGAATTCATTCACTCCTGTACGAATGCTGCTGCCCCTCTGCGTACTGGAAAGTGCAGGATGAGGGTGGAAATGTTACTGCTATTCAGTTTCACATTCAGAAGGCTCCAGATTCCTGGCAACTAAAATTCTGTTTTGATCTGCTTACTGAAAGGCCAAGGCTAAATCAAGTAGAGCTGTCCTCCAGGTTTTTCTTAAGGAGTATTTCACAATGTTTCCCTGCCCCAAATAGCTTACAATCAATGTCAGGTAGCAAACAATGAATGAGGGCCATTAAAGCTCGTAAAAGGGTGATCACAGAACAGCCAGTTAGTCATTTTGCTTAGCAACTAATAATTCAACTCGGTTAAAGTACATTAAATACGGCTGGGAACAATACAGCAGCAGTCACCAACAAATACTTCATCAATGCCCCCAAAACTGAAAGTCATGACAGCAAAGGATGACACTGTTGAACAGCAGAAGCAAAAGCCACTTCATATCTTTACTTACTGTTTCTATAAGTAAGGGAGATTAAAAGCTTAAACCTATTTGCAGAGTAAATACGTCCGTCTGATTTATGTAAGTTATTTTGTTGCTAGGTGTTGCCTGCCGTTGAAGAGGATTCTGCTGGCTTCCACGCATCAGCACGACGCTAACAGCGTACGGGTCCCTGGTGCTCACGCACGCTCCTCTCGTGCTCCTCCTGAGAGCAGGGGTGCACCCTTCCCCCTGCCCAGCTGCTGTCTCCTTCGGGCCTGACACCCGAGACCCTCCTCGGCCCCAGGACCAGCGCTGCGGCCGGGACACCCGCAGCTGTGCCGCAGCCCTGGCCAGAGCCACACGCTGGAACTGCCGCCGGCTCCTCACCGTGCGACCCAGCGGAACCTCCTCGTCTGCCTGCGGTGGTTTAACCGGCCGGGTGCAGGGTTTAGCCCTAGCTGGTATTCTCCGCAATTTCAAACATCGGATCCAATCGAGGGTTTAGGGCTCCATCCTGCTGCCACTGGCTTCGGCTAGAACTTGTCTAGGCCTTTTATAGTTCACAGTATTTATTTCAGATGGGCCGCTGGAGTAAGGGATGTGTGGGGGTTGCAAAAGGAATTAAACTGTTAAAATGCGCATTCTAAGGGAAAAGGGATTAGAAGGATCCAATTAAATGTACCTTGAATTCTTTAAACTATGCTAATTTGGAGGCCTGCCAACCTTGCAGTGTTCATTTAAACACATCCCTCTAGACACTGAAGTATTTTGATCTGTGTCTGTTTAACTCCTTAAGCTCTGTGCTGACACTGTTAACCCTTTGCCATCCAAAACCTAATCGTATTTTGCTAAGAGGGTTTTGAAGGAAACACCGAAGAAACATTTATAGGCAAAGAAGATACAAGTGGTCTCCTAAGAGTCCATCTTCCAAAGCAACCAGCTGACTTTGCAGCAGGCGTTGAGAGTGATCTAACAGCTCACAGAAATGAGCTGGAGCATCTCCACTCTGCCTTCACTGGGCCAGCGAGCTTCCCAGGACTGAATTCAACAGGGCAGGATCACACAAAGCTGAGTCCGAAGTGATGAGTCTCGCCAGAGTAAATACCGCAGAATCTGGCACTCATCGTGTTCTCAACCAAAGCAGTCCCACATAGAAACTGGAAATGCAATTCATGGTGGAATTGAATCACCATCAATAACAACAAGTGAGAGATTTGAAAATACATATTTCATAGGAGGGCTCTGCTGTTTTTCTAAACCAGTGCTTAACTCTATTTCTTTTTAAATTGAATAACACAAAGTAAATCACTATCATCAGTTTACAAAACAGTAGTAGTTCTAAACATGCTGATACTGTACAAGCAGATATTTTACATTCGACAGTAAGTGATTTTAGCAGGACAGCAGACAGGTCTATGCTATCATTTGCTCATGAGAATCTGATATGAGTGTTAAGAGCTACTTAAATTTGCCCATAACTATATATCAAACGTGCTTCCCTATGCTCATTTTTCCTTTTGATTGCAAGGATATAACGGACAGGGAGCGTCAAGCAAACTCCCTTGAATGACTCTTCTGGGCATGTGGAACCTTGTGCTGGAACAGAACAGTGTTCTCACTAAATCTTGGCGAGACAAGCCAGCCAACCAAATAAACAGAACAAACAAGAGCCACAAGGAGCTACCAGTTCTGGGCTACGGACAGAAGAAATGGGTGGAGAAGACAGAATAAAGATAGACTTATAAAAGAAACAGAGATAAAAGCTTGGGATAACCGGGAAGAATGCAGTGAAATCGCATTTCTCGTTTCTGGTCAACTCAGCTCTATGACCTGCGAACTAATCACTTGGGTCACAAAGCAAGCAGGCCACGGTTACAGAAAACGCCCAAACCAGCTCCACGTGTGTCAGCACGGATCCAGTAACAGCTCAGTAGTGCTGTCAAACAAAACAGCTCTCTGGACTTACTTGCTGGCGAGGTGGGTGCTGGTGGTGGGCCGGGGACAAGGATGATGACCCCGGCCCCAGCCACCACCACACTCCGATGGCTCCTCTGGTTTCTCCCCCCATGTTTTGGGGGCTAACTTTATGTGCGTTTTATTTTTATTACCTGTGTGGTTTTTCCTTATGTAGGCAGTTCCAATCAACCATTAGCTCAAGTAACTGGAAGTTGAGCACATACGTTAGAATGAGTTACGTTATTTTAAAAAAGCCACAAAACCTCCAGAACAACTTGAGGATGCCTTTTGGTCTCAGCAATATGACAACAGCATGCTAAAGGGGAATTATCTTTCAACAGTTTAATGACATTGCTGAATCTCTGCAAATTAAAAGATTCTGTTTTGGTTTTCACATCAAGGGAAGGAGAGAGAGTTAAGTGTTATTTTCCCTGTCCATCAATTGCTTACAGTTCAATACCGGCATTATTTGCCTTTGAGACTAAACCTGGAAGGCAAATGGATTTAGCAATTTAACATCTAAATTAGGCAGCAATACAGAAAAAATGTTTTACTTTTTCCTCAATGAATAGCATACTATACTATTAATCATATGAGAATTAGAAAAGCTTTGCAGAGATTAGTGACAACATGCCAGGCAGACTGCATTAAAAGGCTCTGATCCACTGAGTCAGCTGTGAAAAAGCCAGGTAAACACTTTAGAAGAGAACTATTGGAGTGTTTATCCTCGCAATAAAAGCTTAGATGAGGGCTTCCATTATAGCTAATTTACAGCTAGGGGCTTCCGAAGGAATACATATTCTTTCACAGTGTTTATAAAGCATGGAATCAAGCAAGGTATTTACTCAGCAACAGAATGAACACTCCTAAGAAACAAGGGTTTGGGGAATGTTTATCCTACAGCTGACAACAATGAGAGTCTCAAAGGTTTCAAGTATGTAAAGGGAGGAGTGAGACAAGTCAGATACTTTTTTCTGTGAAAGAGAACTGATCTGCTGGTATTTAATTTTTAAAATAAAAAGACAGCTATTTCATTTTTATAAACATTTCTAAAAATGACTTGTATGTTCTAATCAATTTAAAACATAATTCCTCTTCAGATGGCTTATAGCCCTGAGCCATAGTATTCTGAGATGTTCCTGTGGCACTGATATAATTCAGTGAAAAAGGCAATGCTTGGATCTACTTCTCCATTTTCCAAGGGCAGAAGGATGTATGCGACCAAGTAACACATAAGAAATAAACTTGTATTTCACTGTCTGACAATTGGTCATGCCCCAAATACCAAAATTTTAAAAGGGAGAAAAGTTTTTGAAGAATGAATCTTAAGAAAATACAGTGACAGGTAACTAACTCTTGAGATGATTACAAATAAATAAATAAAGAGCTACAAATTGACCAAAGAGTAGTTCATCTGGACATAAGATGTGGAAAATTATTCAGTTCACTACAAAAAAACCCCAACCTTCTTGAACACAAATGAAGAATTTAATGGCTGACATCAATATCAGTTCTTGATATACGCAGTAGTAAGAAACATGGTATTAAGGAAAAATAATCACTTTTTCACTTTCACATGAAAGGTTAAAAAAAGCATTTTCCAGCTGGCTAATCACGGAACCTAAGTATTACTTTTAATGTGCAAAAGACATTAACAGAAGGGGCTGCACAGCATTTGGTCAATAACAAACGGTTTTAGAAAGCTAGAGAATGCAAGTGGAAAATGTAGGAAAAATACCAGCGGGAGCCTAGAGGTGGTGGCAGAAACCAAATGGGACCACCCTCCAAGCCCAGCCTCTGGCCTGAAACAGGGTCAACATCAGACAGGTGCCTTGAGACCTTGTCCAGCATCTGGGACCATCTCCAAGGACGGAGATTCCACATCCTCTCTGGACAATACGGAAACAGCCAGGTCTTAATGACAGACAGATGTGGCAAGTCTCGAAGGCTGAAAAACCACTCAAGTTTGGAGGAATCGGAGTAAAGAAAGAAAAAAATGGACATGGAAGCAGGCAGAATAGCTTTTGATGGACTGCCTCAAGCCTTCAGTGAAGCTAGGTGAAGTTAAAAATTCTTACACACTTTGTTGTACTCTGTTTGTATTTATTTAGGTGCTTTAAAGATGTTAAGATGAACTGAAGGAAAGCACTGGCTAAGCAAGTCTACAGTTTATGAAGTGGGCAAAAAAAAGTGAGCTGTTCAAATTTTTGCTGATACTTTTCTCAGCAGAATACCAGGAATTCCACCAAATGAAAGTTTTCTAATAATAATATAAAAACCCCAAACTTACATTACTAAAATTTAGTAATTCTTCATGATTAAACTCCCAGATACCTAAACCACGAAAGTTTAAAGCTGAAATTGGAAATGCATAATTTTCTTACTCCTCCTTCCCACCTTGAGTGAAACAATTTTTGAGAGGGGAAAATAAACATAACATATGAAAGCTGAAGTTCTACAGGTTTTACATTTTCTTCTCTTTCTCACATGAATTCAAATTGGGTTTCAAAGAGAAGGGTAAACTTGGTATGCTAGTGAATTATCAAAACGAATATATCCAGTATCTCAAATGGAAGAGATGTAACGCGGAGTGATAACAGAGAACAGGAACAGGGCTTGTCAAACTGGCAGCTGTCACTCCAGCTAACACTCAGTACCATACATCCATCTGCAGGCGATCAACAGGCAGACTCCCAGCAGAACCAGCCTGTAGGCAGAAAGTGCTCTACCATCATCACAGGTGACGAAGCACTCAAAATCTCTGGGAGAAGAGGGCTTTCAGCATTATATAATAAAATGACCCGAATACTTCTTTACTACTGCTGCTTAGCTATTCACTACCCATTTCCTCTCTAAGAGTAGTTTCCCTCTCACAGCAAAAACTGCTGAATGTGTCTAACATTGCAAATGCTTTGTGAGCCTCGGTGCATTCCTACGTTCCTGTGGGGCCTGACTGACACATGGCGGTAATGAGAAACACCAGCTATTATACAGTAACATCTATACACGCTGATGTTATACCTTCTTCCTCCCCGCCTCCCCCCTTAATAACCACCCTAATCAATAAATACTACTGAAGGTTTGAACAGCTTCTCAGTGAAAACCTTTATAAATGCATGGCATTCCTAGGCAATCCGAATGTAACTAACTGCACGATTTATTTTTCTTACCCCAAATGCCCCACTCCTTCTCCATATCCCAAATGACTTTAGGCTACCTTCATCCCCAAAAATGTTTGGAAAGTGATCTGGTTAAAAAGCATACACTGAACCATGCAAGAGAATGAAATGAGCTGCCATCAGACTGCTACATTTTTATCGTTACTACAAGTATGCTTCTGTTACACATTCTCCTCTAAAGTAGATTTAGGAAGTACTGAATAACTAGTTCCTTTTTTCCATGGATAAAGATACCTTTGAATTTCTCAAATCACATCACAGCTGTGCAGAACAAGCATTATTTATACGACAGCTCTGCTGATCAAATAAAAACAAAACCCCACAGATTCCTGTACACATTTTAATACATTTTACTTTTGAATAACAAATGCATGAATTTTCAGTACAATCCTAGCAGAGGCACATTAATAATGTTAACAATTCCGGCTTGCAAGAAAACACAATTTAAAAATACTACCTGTAAAAAGCTACAGGCTAGATGTTTAAAAGAACTTAGCTCCATTAAACAGAAATAGTCACATTCCTAAAATGCTCAAAAGCCAGCATCTTCCATTGTCACTTGATACTCATTTTTAAAGATATAAATGAATGTGCTTCTTTGAAAATCCTATACGTCTAAATACTTGAATTCTTTCTTTAGCCGAGTGAAAGTAGTTCTTACCTACTGCAGTAAGTCCTTCAGATATTGAGGTAAGAATGTAGATTAGGACGTGAGGTTCTAAACTGGTAATGAAACTCATATGGTCTTGGGTCAGACACTCCAAAAGCGGGTAGTAAGACTGGCTTAGTTTTCGATATTGCTGAAAAAAGAGTACACATTCATAGTAAATACAGATTATTACCATCGACTAATATTAACGACATTAACAGAAGTTAGAATGATCTGTATAGTTTTTATGATGTGATAAATTCTAATTTAGCCATTAAATCAAAATATTTATAGAGAAAAAAATATTTTCTTGTCTTTGGTAGATTTCAGCTTTTCAAATTTACTATAGGATATAAACTCGCTATTAGCTTAAAATAAGCTCACAATAATATAATAATGCTATCACGCTTTGATGTTCTACCCATTCTATCAGTCTAATAAAAGCAATACAGCAATCTGTCCAGGGTGTCAGTCTGACAGGATTACAGCCCATATCTTACCTTCTGTGGGAATCTTATTAGGATTTATCACAGATTTCCCAAAATCATCTCAGAGATGGACTTTTTTTTGTGCTTAAGTGAGGTCCTGTAACGGGCTCTGCACAGGCAAAGGCACTTGCCTGAACCCACTGGGCCAAGCAGCGTCTCACTCTGCAGGACTCTTGCGCAGCGCATTTATTGCTGGATGGCTAGGAACGTGCCAAACATGCACACTTCACATACAACCAATACACCCATTTCAACTCAGAGCAACTTTTCAGTTCCACGGACTTTATTTCCGTTGCAGGCACAAATCTGGGTATTGACCATCTTTACCCCAAATTTGTCCCTTCCTGCAAGAAAATGACAGTTCTGAACTAAAGTATCATGAAGAAAAATGTCACAGTTCAAATTTTGACTGATATTGTGCAAGATTTGTTGTCTTTCCACAGAGAAGTGGGAACATGGTGTACTTTAAAAACAAAGTTTTAAATTTTATGGTGAATACACAGTGACAATTTAAAGATTGAAACTAATTGCAGAGTGGCTGAATATGTCAGGATGTTTTATGTTGCATGCAGGCAAACTAAATGGGGTTGCAAGTACAGAAAGGAAAATAATTTTGCATTTCTCGCTTTCACAAGCCTACTGCAAATTCTGGAAAAGCTCCTGTGTCACATGGCAGGTCCATCATACCTGTATTTTAGATGTTACTATATAAATAAATTCAAGTAATTGAACTGAAAACTGCATTTGAGCTGTTCTAGATCCCTCTGTCTCATTATAACAATACAAAGCCTGTGGTGGTGTTATTTCATATTTCACGTAAAGACTCCCAAGATGAGTAATTGCTTACTAGCAAGTCACTGTGGGATACTGAAAGCAGCATTTTGACAAAGGCCTGAAGTACATTGTCAAAGTGGTTGTCCCCGTACAACTTGAAGACGCCAAAGCTGACATAATTTCCACATAAGGCAGATTTGAGTGCAGAGTAACAGATGGAAATGCCCTTGAGTTTCAACGGATAAACCTGATCTTTTGACAAAGTCCCAAGAGAGAGGATCTGATTACCTGTTTTCATAAAAAGAAACAAAGAAAGAAAGAAACTTGTATAAGCAGCTGCAAATCTAAAATATTTTGATGGCACTATCTAAACTTATTTTTTGTCTTTATTTTCATGACTATTTAGAAGAAAAATTGTTTCTGTGTTTGATGTAAAAGATCTGTTACATAATCACGACTAGAGCTTAAAAGCCACCAAGGAATTAGTATGCAAAATTTAAAATACAAGCTATGGAACTCCCGTCACTGATGTACAGCCAGACCATGACTAGGTCTATCGTCATGAATTCTTTAATCTGAGCAGAGTTGCAACACATGGCTTTATCGTTTCTCATGCTGCAGCAAAGCCTGGTTTTGATCCATTACCATGACGGCCTCTTGGGATGGTTGCTGATGTATACACACGCTAAATATATCCCTCAGAAAACAAATATGTCCATTACAAAAGCCTCTATTTTACCAGTCACAGATGGGAATGACTTTTTAATTAAAATCCACGTTTATAATGTAAAAATAACAGCTAACTGTAAATATTTACTGCTGCTATTAACAGGCAATAGTGACTTTTGGATCCACTGTGCAGCAGTGCAGTAGATACCACTGCAATTCTCTGCACAAATCTAATGATTCACAAGGCCTCGTTACCAAGTTTTCTAAGTATCTTATAACAACTTCATGCTCATCTTCACTGCACCCCAGAGTCAGTCTTCATGACAAATTTTTTTTTTAATCTGAAGTCATTAATGAAAATGAGCTAAAATAGGCGAATGAACGCAGCAAAGATTCAGCACTTCAGTCCTACCATGCAGCAGCCCTACTAGGCTGTCCCCCTCTGATGTCGACCTTGGCAAGCTCGGCCTGCACAGAACCCAAGTGCCAGGTCTTCCCTCTGTTACTACTCATCATCCTTGGTAGTTTTAACAAGAGGAAAGTAACATAAAACTGTACATTTTTTTGAAGTATTCCTACAATTAAAAAATGCCCCTAAAAACCTTTCTTCAGATCACCCAGATCTCATGGATTGCGTAGTATTGTTTAATATATATTGAGGTCTAATATTCAACTGGGTCTTTCTCCATACAGCTCTCCTTTCTACTCATGCAAATTTCCACCTGCAGATCATGTAACTGCCTTATTTTTTCTGTTAACATTATTGATTACTCACAATGAGGAATTTATGTCATATAATTGGAAAAATAAGGGGGAAAACCTTGTTTCTAAACACCCAACGCATCAAAGGATCACCCATTTGGTATCATTTATACAAAGAGGGAAAGTTGTAAGTTACTGTTTAAAACATTAATGTTGTTCACCACTTCTAGCACGTACAAGGCAATTTATCCATCAGGTTGTAAAGGAAAAGCAGATTTTCAAAAAAAGACTGTGAGTACAATCAGGGATGGCATGGAAGAAGTAACTGCGGTCTGTAAGGGGCAGGAATAGCGCCACTAGAATTATGGAAAGTAAGAGAAGAATTAAATATTTAGCTAGGAAACATGGTCACTTACAACAAAAATCAAGTCCTCTTAATTAAAAAAAAATTATGAGTGAAAATACGGAATGGTTTTCATATTGTAAATGGTCACATGAACACCGTTACTACCCCAATTGCTGCAGTCATGAACGCAGTGTAACTGGGGAAGAGAGTACAATTCCAGTGACTGCTACTGCATAGAAGTTAATTCTAAATGGTGTTAAATTGCTCTTTTACTAGAAATTACCAGTATCCAAAAGATCCTCTTTGAAAAGTAAAACATAGCAGAAAAAGAATGTCTTCCAGTGTGCCTGGATATTGATTTATTGTAATACTTCAATTTTATGTAAACATCATTTCTCAGTAAAGATAAACTCCAAGTACCTTCCTACAGTGTCTCATTTAAGATATCCCAGTCAGGTCATCTTAATTAGTGTTAATCTTTTTGGTAAGACCTAGTCTAGCTACTGAGATCAGTGAATTTCAAATTCTGCGAAAACACCAGTATGAAATACAAAATTCTGTCCGTGAGATAAAGTGGGAAGGCGCACGCTATTTTCAAAAGCCACTATGTAAGCAGCGTATGATTCTTAGGGCAAAAACGAGACAGAAAGGTAAGCCTGCTGTAAACTCACCTTACCCGGTCTTCTTCATGATTAAATTCTCTGCTGAAAATCTCTACTTTGACAACACAAATTTATATCTGGGTTCAGAAACAAGCAAAGACAAAGTTCTGGATCTAAGAAAGTAACAGCCTTGAGTCTACAGCTGAGCTGTCCAAGCACGACATTGTGAGGTTCTAGGTCCTTGAAGTACTCCGTGTAATATGCAACAGCAGATGGAAAGAGCTTAGTAGTTGTCAACAAGGCAATTATGTACTTAAGATGGAAATTAATTGGAAGTCAATGGAAAAAATGCACGATGAGGAAAGAAGTTGAAAAAACCCTAGGAATCGCTTAGCCTGGGAATATGAATTCTAGGAGTTATCCACCAGTGCTGATCTTCTATCTTTTTTATTACTTCACAAAAAAACCCACTCTATAATTAAAACTTTAAATCCATTGATCAGCATAAAGCATTCAATACAGGAAGGCACAATCCCCGCTCCCCCATGCTCACCCCGGGCAGGCATGGCAGAAGAAGAATTCAGTGCCTATCCCTCCTAATGAAAACACAGAAGAATTTGGGTCTAGTGCAAGATTAAAAGCTGCTTTTTCCAAGTAGACAGAGTCCACAGAGAACTCTTCTGTGTTCACGGACTCATTTTAAAAGGGCCTAAGAGTGGGAACAGCTGATTTCAAATTAGCAGCAGAGGTGAAAGACCACGCGGTGCCTGCTACCAATGCCCCGAGCCATCAGCCTATGATTCAAGGGATGCGGTGCTAGAACAAAGACCAGTGTTTTAGCATTAGTTATTGAAAAAAATATGAAGTACAGTGCTATGCCTGACTAGATAAAAAAAGAATTATCTGCTTGTAACATTTAGCAGGAGCTTCAGGGGAATATTTTTACACACCATGGATACTACTGAACAAACTAATTTACTGAGGTACTTGGAATCAGGTCAAGAACAACTCAGCTGCTGAAGATATGCTTACATTTATAATCCCTGTAGCAGAGGACCAAAATACAATTTCATAAACTCCCATTGTTAAAAGAAACAATTTAAAGAAATTAAATCAACTTAAAAGTGACCTTTGACATGCTGAATTTAAAAATTGTGTTTCAAATTCATAGCTCCTGTCAAAATGAAAACTCTGCAGAGATTAATCAGTGAAGTTTCAGTGTTACTAGTGCGTTAAAAATAAAATGAAAAAGAAATCCAACATGCACCTTTTTCTTCTTAATGTGGGAGAAATTGTATCACAATATTAAAATATACCAACTTTAAAAATTCTCAATAATTTCCTTTAAAACAACTTTTTGCCCTGCTATTGGCAGCAACGTCACTTATAAAAATTATATGCTCTCTGACCTTCAGGGGCGATACAACAATTCTGAGAGGAATAAGAAAAGGATTTTTAAAGGTATTGGGTGAAACTGCTAGATAGGAAATAAGTGCTTGAATTTGGCTGACAATTTAAGCATTTCATTACCAAAAGACTACTTCGTACATACAAAGAGGAGCTGGAAGAAGAAAGTGTGTGCATGCAGAGGGGGGAAAACACAAAGCCAGCAAAAACCCAAGCCGGGATGCTCTGACCGAAGATAACATCGCCATGCCTCAGAATCCCACAGGCAATCTGCACCAGAGCTCTCCGCACGGCTCATTCCCTCACTCCCTCCTAGATGCGGGAGCATGTCAGGACAGGCAGCTTCCCTTTCTGTTCTCCTCCTTAATTTCTTTTACAGTAGAAGCCATAATACAAAAATTATTTCCTTATGGCTGAGTTTCATTTAAGCAGGGCTTGTTCTAGATTTCAGTCCAATAAGCGCTATGTATAATAATACAACTAAATCATGTTTTAACATGTGTGAATGAGATGAAGATAAAAAAAAGATGTTGGTGAGATTAAACAAAGCTTGTGAAAATTTATCACATTTATAGAGAAAAAGTGTTTTTTGCCTTTTCCCCTTTCCTATTTTTATTATTCACCACTGCCCCATAAAGATGGGTTTGAATGTATCCTTTCCAGGCTTTCAGAATGCTAGGGCAGTATAAAGAAGTGGCCATATATAGAAAACGAAAGGAAAACATGAATCATAAAGATGAGAGCGAGCTTCAAAAACTAATTTTTTAAAGCTTCCACAACAACAAAACATGCATAAAACCTTTCAAATCAGCACAACAAGCATGCATAGTGCCAAGATAAATTTGCCAAAAGAAACCGATTATGAAATCTGAGCCAGTAATGAAGAGCAATATATTCTGGAACCACTGCCGCAAAAGAGAGCAGACCTACGGCAACTGAGACCGGTGAGCACTCCACTTTTAAGATAAGCTGCTGATTAAAAATACCTGTTCTACAGGAAGAATCAGTTTAACCAAAATTTTGAAGAAGAACTGTTATCTTATGAAGTTGCTGACACTGAATGGATTACCACATGAAGTTTTGAAATACATGTTCTAGAAGCAATTTAAAGCTCATTAGAAATAATTGTGTCTGGCTACTGGAAAATGTGGTAAAATTTAATCCACATCCAAATGCTACCTGGGCTGCGAGAACAGGAAATTGTTTTGTGCTACTGTGGCTAACCTCATCACTGACCTTGAGCAGTAACTGCTACAACAGCTGAAAGCTGAAGCAAAATTAAAAACTTACATCAAAGTATATCATGACAGAATGTAGATAAATAAAAACAGCATATTGAAAATATTATTTTTATGTCAGTCTCCTATAATGAAAGGGAAGAGGTTTACTAAAATGTAAAGAAACCACAAAACAAAAATAGATGGTCCCAAGCTGCACTGAAACATCATTCCTATACATCTGGGAGTTCAAAAAACACACAGTAAGGAGACTTGTACCTACAGAATTAAAAGTGAAATATATTGGGGATGAAGAATGGCAGACCATACTATTCCAACTCCTTTCAATTTTCTCCTCTCAGTTATTTTAAATCACTCTATCACTCAGACTGGCTCTAGCCATAATGGACAAGACACCACACCCCTTGCCAAGCAGCTGCAGAGCCCTAACAAGGATAATTGACTATCTAAGTGCTTTTTGCGTCCTGCGCCAGGCTTTACATCTTGTGAACATATAGCATTTGTGAAGACATCTTAGGATCGTCTTCAGCCCTGTTATCGGTATCAGCGATAAATAAACAGAAGGACAGGACACACTAGTACTACCCTAGTCGCAAAGCTGCATCTGTTAAGCAGAATTAAGCACTTGCTGAGGTGCTAATTTTAAAAAATAAAAATAATTCACATTTTAAATTTTATTAAGTGACAACTGAAGATGCTTAGCATATCTTAAAAATAGGCATTTTGGATTTTTTTTCTGCTTTGCACTCAAACGTATGAAATCACCATATGCCAGTCTAGAGGAGAAACGAATATATGCTTTAGCCTAGAATCAAAGAGATCTCGGCATCCACACTCATTCACACCCCAGAAATACAATTCTACCCTTTTCTTCCCCTTTTTACTTTTCACCCAAGCACAGATTTTGCAGAGCATGCAGACAGTAAATGGAGATACCATTCAGACATAAATGGACATCACAAACTTTGGCAAAATTTAAGATGGAAAGAAAGCAACATGCTAGGTTACCAGATGTTTGTTTCAAAGTTATTCCCACGTAGGCAACAGTACAGGGTTTACACAAAACAAACCCACATACAAATTCTACATGATTTTCACCACCTGAAGAGGACCATATTTGCAAGGTATCTGTGTGTTATCCAAACCTGCTCCAATCAGTGTAGTCCAGACTTAAGAAAAATCAACATTACGTCAATAATCAGCAGTGCACTGTGCTGTTCTTGGCAAGAAGAATCACTAATTCCTTGTCTAATTGTTGACAGGACACAGATGTATTTCACATCACATTTTTATGTACCTATAGCTTTATATAGCAAGAAGACTCCCAGTGGACCTAAGCCATAACTCAAGATTGTTGTGTTTAATTTGGTGCAGGTGAAATTTCTGAAAAGAATACATTTACTAGCATTTTCTGTATGTCATTACATGTGAGAGAGAAGAAGGAAAAATCCTGTTCTAAAACAAATTTAAATTTCACTTACCAATGAAAGTACAATATAATTAAGCCATATTTTCATTTTTGTCTGCATGTTACATCCTTCTAAGCAAGAGGAGCAACCCGGCGAGGCTATACCATCTGCAAGAGAGGGACCAAGTCTTTCCCTGGAGAGCTGTGGAGCTACGGGAAGGGAACTCTCACTGTCCAGGCCACGGCAAGGAGGAGAGGTGAGAGGTAACAAGCAGAGCTGGAAGCCTGGTGTTCAGACAGGGACTTCCAAGAGGAGCAATCAGAGCCAGGTCTCCAGGTGATGGAAAGAAGAACTTCTCAAGGATGAGAGGAGTCTGGGCAGCTTATGGCAACCCACTTGGTCAATGGATTAACTGAAACTGAGACTGAAAGGAAGGATCTTCCCACAAGGACAGTGGGGTGGGAGAAAGATGTTTCCTTCTATTTTTCCGCCTCTGTCTCATAACTTTGTGTTTCTCTTAGTTTGAAAAGGCAATTATTACAGTATAGGTTTCAATCGAATCTATCTTGAGTTTCAAGCGTCTTTTTGATCAACTTCGAGGAGCTCTCTATAAGCTGCAGGCATATACAAGGGGTTTGGCTGACTTGGTAAGATAAATGAGCATATATTGTCTGTTGGCATCTCTTGACACTTACTATGTGTCTTCTCTTATTAGCTCTAATGGTTCAGCCATAAAATGAGGCTGAATGTGAGAACCTCAACTGTTTTCAGAATTTTAAGTTACCTGCAGTAATGGTACAGCAGAAAAACTGAAAACTGAACCCAAGGACTAGAAGGCATGTACATACTCATTCTTTTAACTGAATCACACAATTTTTCAGAATGTGGGTCTGGAAACATTGCTCAAGAACACCAAAGTGAATTTTATAATCATCACTTGGTTTAGTTGTTTATTTTTCCTGAGATGTTTGCCAAGATTACATATGCTTAAAAGACAAATACACTTTAAAAAAGTCATAGATTATTATGGATTAAAGTATTGCTTAAAAGCATAATTCAGGTATTAAGATCTTCAAGAAGGCATATGAAATTAATGCAAAATCCCTTAATATCTGTATTTTTATAGGAATTTGTATGTTCAAAAGATTATACATAACTAAAGTAATGAATCCTTACAACACATTTCCAGAAGACTTTTATCTTTCTGTACACTGGAAAGGAAATCTCATAAACTAGCAACTGGCCATAAAAGCTAAAAATGTTAACAGCAATTATTCAAAGCTGATTAATCATAGTATCTTGATATACTTACAGCAGACAGTAAAACCTTCCCAGACCGTAATCCAGTGACCACTTCTGAAATAGCTGTAGCAGTTTGAAATAGCGCTAATCTAGGATGTTTATTACAGTGCCCACAGCTGAGCCACGGTGATGGCCAGTGCTGCCCATCTGTGCCCGTGCAGAGCCAGCTGGATTATTTCAAATCTCTGCTTTTAAGGGGCCAACTCATCCGACTGCACTGGGAGGTGCTTCGTGTTGACTTTGCAGCGAGTCCAGTCCCAGAATAAATACTGGCAATCACTCACAGAAAAGAAAACCTGAACAGTTCCTCTAAATGTCACACCTAAGTAGTGAAAAGATCACTGATGGGACCCTTTCAGACACTGATGACAGTATGTCTTAAAAGCAAAATGGATCAAAAAAACACCATACATGCATTGAGTGGATACCTTC
>Ga0065711_1038025_pt1 | contig 19232 bp, 10 predicted proteins | sample Hoacrofraction12_FD_59098 | JGI IMG/M metagenome (GOLD analysis project Ga0065711, IMG submission 59098) | Hoatzin crop microbial communities from Cojedes, Venezuela - Epithelial fraction 12 v2 (version 2) | ecosystem: Host-associated > Birds > Digestive system > Esophagus > Crop | place...
GTTCAACAAGGGCAAGTGCAGGGTCCTGCACCTGGGGAGGAACAACCCCATGCATCAGTACAGGCTTGGGGTGGACCTGCTGGAGTGCAGCTCTGCGGAGAGGGACCTGTTTGTCCTGGTGGACGACAGGTTAACCATGAGCCAGCAGTGTGCCCTGGTTGTCAAGAAAGCCAATGGGATCCTGGGATGCATTAAGAGGACTGTGGCCAGCAGGTCGAGGGAGGTTCTCCTTCCCCTCTACTCTGCCCTAGTGAGCCCCCATCTGGAGTACTCTGTCCAGTTCTGGGCTCCCCAGTTCAAGAAAGATGAGGCGCTACTGGAGAGAGTCCAGCGGAGGGCTACAAGGATGATGAGCGTACTGGAGCATCTCTCTTATGAGGAGAGGATGAGGGAGCTGGGCTTGCTCAGCCTGAAGAAGAGAAGGCTGAGAGGGGACCTAATAAATGTTTATAAATATCTCAAGGGTGAGTGTAAAGAGGATGGGGCCAGACTCTTTTCAGTGGTGCCCAGCGACAGGACAAGGGGCAATGGGCACAAACTGAGGCACAGGAAGTTCCGTCTGAACATGAGGAAGAATTTCTTCCCTGTGAGGGTGACGGAGCACTGGAACAGGCTGCCCAGGAAGATGGTGGAGTCTCCTTCTCTGGAGATATTCAAGACCTGCCTAGACGTAGTCCTGTGCAGCCTACTGTAGATGACCCTGCTTCAGCAGGAGGGTTAGACTAGATAACCTACAGAGGTCCCTTCCAACCCCTACCATTGTGTGATTCTGTGATTCTGTGATCGTTTTACCTTGCAACTTATGCACTCGTGCCTCTAGGTTTGAGGTAGGTTTTCCATCCCACTTCTTTATATCCTCTTCATGGTCACGCAGGTAGAATCACAGGGTGCCCCGTGGTGTGTAGCCTCTGTATCCTCTCTCCTGAGCAGAGAAATGGTTGCCCTTAATAGCTGAGGCACTGGCCCATACATGTGGAGAGTAGGACATACGCTCTTTGGTTTGCTGGACCTCCTGGGACAATTTCTCCATAAATGAGATGAGGGAAGAAGAGACACTTTCTTCATATTGCCGGAGTCGGACAGCCACTTAATCCACTGTTGGTGCCTCTTCACCTTTCCTGTCTATTACTGCCAGTTAGTTGGCATATGAGGATGGTGGGCTTTGTACACAGTTCCTCCATGTGGGTCGTGTGCACTGAACTTCATGTGGGTCTGTGGGTAACTGCACATTGTCTGGGTCATAGTAAACCATCTCCTGCACAGCTAATTTCCTCAGATACTGGATATCCCTCTCCATATTGGTCTGCTTGCCTCGATAACACACAACATCCTCACTGAAGGGGTACCTCTCCCTCATTCCTGACAGAAGTCACCTCCAGAGGCTGAGGGCTTGGGCCTTTTTTCCAATTACCTTGTCAATGCCCCCTTCCATGACCAGGGATCCCAGCTGCTTGGCTTCCTTGCCCTCTGGTTCCAAGCTGCTGGCCCTTTTATCCAGGACCGCGGCAGCCAGGTGACAACGTGCTCGCCTGGGTGGCAGCTGAAATGTTTCCACCTGTCTCGCAGCTCGCTCAGGGACAGGGACTGGGCGATGATCTCTGGCTCTGCCTCCTTCTCCTGCTCCTGTGATGGCCCTGGCTCATTGTCATCCCTCACGGGACTAACTGATTTCTTCTCACATTTCTTTTTCTGTATAGGGGCAACTGATACCAGCACGGGTTGGTTTTGTGGCTCAGCCACGGTATCTGCTGACTGGGCTGGAGCAGCCACAGTGCCCGGCGGGGCTGGAGCAGCCGCAGCAGTTGTGGCAGCGGCAGCAGCGGTGCCGGCTGGGGGGGGGTGGAGTGGCTTCAGAGCCAGCTGGTGGGGCCAGGGAAGCCGTGGGTCCTGTCGCTTTGTTTCTCCCCCTTCCCCATTAGAGCACTGCATCGTGTTGAACAGAGCTCAGTAGGTGTGGGGCAGACCCCAGCACATTGAGATTATTTGTATCTCCCTGGAATTCCCAGGGTGGCAGCACACTTCTTCCAAATATTCTACTAGTTTATCAGGATTCTGTATTTGTTCAGGGGTGAGATCCAAAAACACCGGGGGTGCCCACTGTCCTAGATACTTGCCCATGCTATCCCACACACCCAGCCACTCACAGCTCTCCAGCCCCGGGGCAGGTCTCTGGGTGATGTTTTCAACTACTTGTTTAACCCTAAACAAAACCTGAAACCCATTCAGGAGACAGAACAATAGGGGCGTGCTGGCCTGAGCATCCCACATATACTCAAAATTCTCAAAAACTGTTACTACTATTATTACTAATGACGTTGAGGTGAACAGCAAGTTTCTGCATTTGTGCATTAACAGACAGAATCACAGAGCAGATTTGGAAGAAAAATAAGCCTTTACTGCATGATGACTAGAAGACCCAAAGCCCAGAGTTATATAAGAGAAAAGAACAACTATAGATAAGTAAAAGAAATCAATACGTAGGTTTTGTTTGCTTTTCACAGGGTGGCAATGTCCACTGTGGGAGAATGGAGTGTGCAATTGCTAGTGTAGCCTACAGATGACTTTTTTGGTGAGGAAGAAGTTTATTTTGATGCCAGGTTGAAAGATTTGAAAGTTATTGTAGAACTGCTCAAATAAGGTCTCTCTAAAAGTGAGCACGGAAAAGCTGAATCAGATGAAGCACAGCAGTTGTGTCAAAACGTCCATCTCTCATTCTTCAGAATGCTTGAAAAAAAAATTCATAACTTTTCCCTTTTTAGCAGGCAGTGGCTGATCAGAACTGGTAACATGATCAGCTACAGAAGCTGTGAAGCTGCTGCACTAATTAGACAGCAAACAACGCTAGGAAAAAGAAAATCCTAAGCAGCAAAAATTATAAATTAAGGTCAAAGTCAATCATGGTATGGGAAGTTGATATTCCAATGACTTTTTATAAACATTTCCCAGCTCAGCAGCGTCCAAGTGACATTACCTACCATACTCCAGTAAAAATTGGTTAAAAAACAATGAAAGTACTTGAAGCAAAGAAATTATTTTACATTTTGAGCTGACCATAAAGAAACTTGCACAAGATTTTTGAACTTTAACCTTTGGTGTACAAATAGTCTTTTAGCCTTAAAGTAATCCTAAAACCAGTTATATCTTTCACAAATACTTTTCCATTTCAGCTGCTGCAGTTTCAAGTGCTTGATTATATTACATGTGGATTTTGTTAGTTGAAGAAAAAAGTATTCAAAACAACCTATGTATCTTATGCTAGTGCTTTTCTTTCGTATGAACAAATACATTTTTAAAAGAGTAAACAGCTTTGTGTTTCTGTAACCCAGTGTACTGATGTGTATATATACCCGATAAGCATCTGTATGGTTAAAAAATGAATGAATACATTACAGCCTACAATTTCTACATTAAACATTGCCCTAGATATTCTGTTAGAATCATCTTTCAATGATCTTAACTAAAGAGGAGGATACACTGTAAGTGACAAATAAAACAAACATTCACAGGTAACTTTCTTTATGTGAGTAGGTCTTTTAAACTCAAATCACTAGTGGTCACACATAATTAAGTGGACGTATTTGCCGTTACAAATTCCTCCCTTTAGACATTAGGGAAATGTCATTGTTGTTAGCCTGGCACTGGGAAATGTTTCATGTGCCTAATTAAGCCAACCTTCTTAAGAGTTTTCAAAGGGTATTTTCCTGGAAGAAGTGGGGGTTGGGAGCTGGTGAGGATGGGGATGGGTAGAATATATGGGAGAGCTCAGTTTGATTTTTGCTAAGCACAATGACGGTCTGCTTAGAAATGCCAGTCTGGTCTCATAGTTTGTAGCCATAGCAACTCCTGCAGAAGCCAGAGGTGAAAATAGAATATTAGGGGACTCCTTTCTCCAGACCACTGCAGTGGAAAATGAGCAAAAGGGAGAAAGAAAACTGTAGAGACTTCTCCTGTTCCAGGAAGTTCACAATGTGAAAGTGAAGAGTTATTCTTTCCCATCCTCCTCTGCTGAGTCCTTAAAAAGTTATTTAAAATTTTTTGTTTAAACAGAAGCCATATTCCAAAGTGACATAATTAAAATATTTAGATGGAGGACATAAGGTTAGAAGGACAGAAGAACCTTCATTAAAACATTTAATTACGTACAGAATTTATGCATAAGGAATGTTTTCTTCCTTTCTTAAGTATATATACCCAATTAAATAGCAGGGAACTATTTTTTTTTTTCCACCATGAGATGCAAATGATGTTAATAAATGTTTTTTTCTTTTTCCTGTAGAGCAAGCAGTCTTCAGAATTAAAATAATTACTGCAGTTTGCCATCTTCTGCTTCTGTGTACTGAGTCCTTTACTTCAAACATTTCAGATAATTTATGTTTTACAAGGAATTGCTTTTAATAGCCTCATTTTGTGAGCATCTATTCCTCCAGTCAGTTTCTGGAAGGCCTTGTACTTTTTTGTTCAAGGTCTTGCAGCTTAAAACTTCCAAAGGAAAGGGGAAAAGGGTTTTGTTTATCAAAATCTTCTGCAGTTTTCATAGAAATGATGAATACCAGCTCCCAGCCAGCTCTGTGCCATGCTATTGGCTTCATTGCTTTTCCAGTCAAAGCACACACACAGCAGACATCTGTAATCACAGAACCTCAGAATGGCCAAGGTTAGAAGCTACCTCTTGAGATCATCTGGGTCACCTCCAGCAATCTGGCTAGGACTGTGCCCAGTCAGGATTTGAATATCTCCAAAGGATGGAGACTACACAACCTCCCTGGGTAACCTTTTCAAGTGTTTGACTACTCACTAATAAGATCTCTGCCTTGATCCTTCTCTTCTCCAGGCTGAACAGTCTCAGCTCTCTCAGACTCTCCTCACATTATTGGTGCTCCAATCCCTTAATCATCTTTTTTGTCCCTGTATTGGACTTGTTTCAATATGTCCATGCCTTTCTTGGACTGGAGAGACCAGAACTAGACTCACCACTCAAAATGTGCCACCGGGACTGAGCAAAGGGGAAAGATCACCTCACTCGACTTTCTGGCAATGGCAATGCTCCTCCTAATGCAGTCCAGGATTCCACTGGCCTTCTTTGCCACCAAGGTGTATCGCTGTCTGGTGTTCTGCTTGCTGTCCATCAGAACCCCCAAGATTCTTCTGTGCAGAATCACTTTCTAGCCAATTGGTCCTCAGTGTGTACCAGTGCCTGGGGTTATTTCTCCTCAGAGTCAGGACTTCACATTTCCCCTTGTAGAGCTTCATGAGATGCTTCTTGGCTCAATTTTTCAGCCTGGTGAGGTGTCTCTGAATGGCAGCACACCCATCTGGTGTATCAGCCACTCCTCATGGTTTTTTATCATTTATTAACTTGCTGAGGGTGCACTCTGTCCTAGAGTCCATGTCCTTAATGAAAATGTTATACAGTACTGGCACCAGTATCAAATCTAGTAACTTGCGTCCAACTCTGTATCACTGATCATAACCTTCTGGGTCTGATAGTTCAGTCAGTTTTCAATTCACTTCACTGTGCACCTATCTGACTTGTATTTTGTCAGCTTGTCTATGAAGATATTATGGGAGATGGTGCCCAAAGCCTTACTAAAATCAAGATAGACAACATCCACTGCTCTTCCCTCATCTACCAAGCTAGCCTTGTCTTTGTAGAAAGGTAAAATGTTGCTTAAGCCTGATTTCCACTTCATAAATCCATGCCAAATATTCATAGTCACTTTCTTGTCTTTCATGTGTCTGGAAGCAGTTTCCAAGAATAACTGTTCCATCAACTTCCCAGGGACTGAGGTGTGGTTGACTAGCCTGCAGTTCATCAGATCCTTGGTTTTGTCCTTTTTGAAGCCAGGAGTGACATTTGCTCTCCTCCAGTCATCAGAAACTTCTCCCAAGCACAATGACCTTTTAAAGGTAATTAACAGTGGCATTGCTGTGACATTAGCCACATCGCTCAGCACTCAAAGGGGAAATCCGTTAGGCCTCATGGACTTAAGTCTGTCCAGTTTAAGTGTTTCTTAACCTATTCCTTCTCCACTGAGGATAAAACTTCCTTTCTCCAGACCTTCCCTTTTGTCTCAGGGGACTGGGATTCCTGAATGTTAGTCTTAGCGGTAAAGACTTAGACATAGAAGGCATTCTGTATCTTAACCTTTTCCATGTCATTTGCCATGACTTCCGCTGCACCGTTCAGTTGCAAGCCCAAGTTTTCCTTTGTCTTTATTCTGTTGTTTACGTATTTGTAGACTCCTTTCTTCTTGCCCTTCACATCCCTCACCAGGTCTGACTCCAGATGGACCTTGACATTTCTAACCTCATCCCTTTGTGACTGGACAGCATCTCTTTACTCCTCCTTGGTCACCTGCTTCTGCTTCCGTCTCTTGTATACTTCCATGCTGAGTCTGAGTTCAGTTAGAAGTTTGTTTAGTAGCTCCATGCTCATCCCTGGTTTCTTCAAAAATATAATTTGATTGTGTTACTGGATTGGAGATGGAGAAAAAACTTAGGCAGTACATGAAAATTATTGATTCTGATTAATAAATATTAGGGAGATCTGAAATATCCATGGTTATGCATTTTCAGCAGGATGTAGGAAAAGTCTCAGGAAATAAAAAAAAAAAACTTAAAAATATCTCAATTTCTTTTAAATAAAGACAATTTCAGGCAACTGCAGTAGATACATGTGTTTTCTGTATGGAGAGAGTGAGATTCAATTTACTGAGTAATCTATTAAATGAATTACATTACAAATAACTTGTCCTTTTCTGGACAATATTTGGAAATATAAAGTATACAAACCCTAAGTACTAAAAAAAAAAAATCCAAAGTACATGTAGTAGCATCTCAGTATTTTCTTGTGATTTTAGTACTCTTGTGGAGGCATGGCTTTAAGCTGAAAAACAGGGCACAGCTTGAAGCAAAAAATATACTAGATTTTGACTAACAGATAAATAAAAATTTCTTTAGTTTCCTTTTTATTTTGAATCAGAATAGAGTATTTCATGGCTAGTTCTAGTTCTAGTGGAAAAAATTCTTCAGTGTTGTAAACTTTCGCAGCCAAGTTACTGTGTAAATCATGGGTGAGATCAGGTGTATTTGTTGGTACATCAGATTCAGCTGCCACTCAGGAGTTCTTTTGCAATTTTCCTCTATTCCTTTTTTAATATATTTTTCAGAACAAAATGTCCACATTCAATTTGCAGCATTCCTTACTTTCTCTTTCCCCACTATCTCTCACTTTCACCTGACACCTCAAATAAGGTTAAAATTACAAAGTGAGTATGGCTCACTTTCATTCCCCTGAAATACAGGTAATATTTTGCCAGACATTAGGTAGAACATTTTTTAGGCCATTTATTTCCATAAGATTTATACAAAAAATGCTGATAGTTTCATATTTTAATTAATTTAGTGTTTTGTAACACTTCATAAATATTACAACTCATGTGAGTTTTCACCATACAAACATAAAAGTTATTACCTGCCATGCAGGGCATAAAGAAGTATTTGAACTCCCTAGTTGAGGGTCAACTATTTAAAATTTCACAGACCATGCTCATGCTTAAGAAATGCATATACATACACACATTACGAATAAAACAAAGCAAAATCTAGATATCTGTAATCTACCACATCCTACATCTTACAATTGCTGATTTTGGGTCTTGTTAAAAAATTGAAACTTAACAAAAGAAGCCCATCAAGAAATCTGAAATTCTTTCGGGAGGAATTTGGCTTCACTTCTATGTAAACTTGAAAGTCATAGCTATATACTAAAGTCAATAGAAATTGATCAGCATTGAATCATCACTATTCCTAGTCTTTTTTTCTCAAATTTTGCTTTGGTTTTTCGGATGGGTCCAATTTCAGACAAAATATGAAATTTGGGTTATATATATGTAGAACAATGAATAAGCAAATTTTCTGCCAAGTGTTCCATTTGCTAAGCTTACACAGATACACTGCTCTCAGGACCCAAACAAGCTCTGTAGTCTGTAATATAAATTTATCCCTAAAGACTGATGGGAACAGAAGAAAACATTTGTACAAAATGGAAATGACACCGCAGTAATTTTTTCAGCTCTAAAGATGAGAGAATCATTATAATTGTGTCTGCTAAGGGAAGTGACAACAAGAGAGACAGTAGGGACTTTGTTTCATTTGCCGTATATGTTTCAGTGTGTTTTCTCTACATTCACATCTGTATTTTCTTCTTTTTTTTAACAAATTCAACACAAAAGTATCACTAAGAAATGTCATTTAATGTCTGAAAAGTCATGGACCTTCTGCGGGATAACAGATCCCTTTATTTTTCACTTAAAACTATAAGCATGTGTACCTGGGTTCCATTACAGAGCAGTCGAATTAAATGTATTTGGAAAGATCCAGTTACACTGGTATAACAGTGTCCTGGGTTTGGCCAGGACAGGGTCAATTTTCACCGGACTCCAGGAACTGGCACAGCCTGGTGGGTTGACCCCACCTGGCCAAACAGAGCAGGGTATTCCACACCACGTGCCCTCATGCTGGGTTCCGGTGGGGGGGGCTGGGTGACGGGAACTCACTCGAGGCTCGGGAGTGCGCAGCGGCGGTAGTCACGGAGAGCAGCTCTGTTGTGCGGTCTGTTTTGTTTTGTGTATTCCCCTTATCTGTATTGTTGTTGTTACTGTTCCCTTTGTTTGCTGTTCTGTTAAACTGCCCTTATCCCGACCCGCCAGTTTCTGCTTGTTTCTTTCCATTCGCCTCCGCACCCCGGCGGGGGAGGGGTGGCCCCGTGGCACTTGTGTTGCCGGCTGCAGCCAAACCATAACAAACAGACACCATAAAACCTTGGTTTGAATGCCCCAAAGAAAGTTGACAGGCCATGAACATTTCTCCTAAATGGCCAACTCTATTTCTTTATCTGAATCTGAATCTAGCCTGTTTTTAATGAGATTTGGTGTTCCACTGTCAGGTGACCATATAGCTCCAGCTTCCTCCAAACAATTGCATTTTCTCCAAAGCTGCTAGTTCTTGAACCTAAAGGGAGAAAGAGAGTCAAAGATGTGTCAGCAATAGTGCTCTGAATGGAACAACTTACGTGTCAAGAGTCTGCTATGTGCCAGCACTATACCCTAATTTACTTCAGCACCAAGGACTGCTCTTGAAACTCACTGCCTGACACACACATCAGAAATATATTTTGTACCAGCCTCCCATACTGCTGAAATGATGAGAAGAACTCCTGACTCCAGGAACATGTACATCATAGCACACCTCTGGAGAGCCAACACTGTTTCAGAATATCTGTAAACTACAGGAGTAATGGGGATAGCAAAAGGCCTGTATGGGGGAAAGAACTAACTCCATGTCACAGCAAAGGCTCTGGTTATATGATCTCAATCATTCAGGAGTGGTTAATTGCCACATGTCTTTATTGCATAGTAACGCTTACTGGAAAGAATGTCAGTAATCTTAATCTTAATGGTGCTATTTGGTTTACATCTTCACTTTTGTGTCCACAACCAGAGGTCACATAGGGTCTTGCCCCCCTTTCCCCCTCCTCTCCCCACTTGCAATTCCCTTGTATAATTGCACATGCAATACTGGCATTGCCCTCATCAATATCTAGATTTCACTGCAGGAGAAGCAGATCCATGCCATCTGTTCCACTTGTCTAAATATAGTAGCTCAAGGGGAATGCACAGCTGCTTATTTATCAAATTTTACAAGTACCTGTAAAACAAAATGTTTTGTCTGGCTGAAATTCCTGTCTCCAGCTCTAGAGATTTTTCTTCAAATAGTGCTGAGTAGTGTAAATCGCTGATCTCAGCAAGTCACTTTCCAGCCACTGAGAGTTTAGGACTTATTAGAGAAAGTAGGATTAGACAACTAACACATTCCTAGTGTGTATGTTCAAGCCAGGAACAGTACTATCTATTCCCATTACATATTATTTTTCAGCTGCAAAATATACTCAGCAAGTCCCCAACCTGAAAGAAATGTTTACAGTTTTCATTTTTTGACAGGAAGCAGTATTTTCTCATTTTGTCTCATCATCTCTCTCACACTGCAAATGACATGATGATAATGAATCACATTATTTGTACTGTGATGACTTGACTTGACTAAGTAATGGAAGCACATCTACTCTGAAGAAAGCTGAAAGTAGTGAATCTTAGATGTTACTGGGAAACGAAACAGGCAATTACTGTCACTTGGCAGCAGAACTTTCCAATTGAACAGGAAATATGGAAGGGGAATGCATAAATCTGAGGCTGCAAAGTATTTCTTAAAAAAAACGCAAACCCTCAACCAAACAAAACCCACGTAAATTAAACATTAACATTTATGATGAAGGATGAAAAACAGAGAAAGTAAAAGGAAAAAGCTAAACTTGACATATTTTCAAATATAATGGGCAGTGAGAACTGCCTTCATTGACTGCAGTGGGACTGTTTTGGTTTAGCCTGACCGCCAGCTGAACAACACACAGGCTTTCACTCACTGCCCGTCCCCGGTGCGATGGGTGATAGAATTGGAAAAAAGGCAAAACTCGTGGACTGAGATAAAGAAAGTTTAATAGGACAGAAAAGAAAGGGGGAAAAAATAGAATATACAAAACAAGTGATGCACAATGCAATTGCTCACAGCCGCTGACTGATATCCAGCCAGTCCCCAAGCAGTCGCCATCCCTGAGACAACTCACCCCAGTTTATATGTTCAGCATGACGTCATATGGTGCGGAATATCCCTTTGGTCAGTTTGGGTCAGCTGCCCTGGCTGTATCCCTTCCCAGCTTCTTGCGCATCTCCAGCCTCCTTGCTGGCAGGACAGTATGAGAAGTTGAAAAGTCCTTGACTTCGTGTAAGCACTGCTCAGGAAGAACTAAAGCATCAGCATGTTATCAACATTATTCTCATCCCAAGTCCAAAACACAGCACTATATCATCTACTAGGAAGAAAATAAACTCTATCCCAGCTGAAACCAGGAGAGGTACCCAGCAAAATCAGGCTAATTCATCTTTACATAGCAGAAGCTAAGAGAGTAGAATGTGATTTTTTATGAGAAAATATGCCAACATAAATCTAACTGTATTAAAATCACAGCACCAGAGGACTGAATTATTCAAGTACATATGAGAATTTTCATTATGAAGGAAAAAATCAAAGTTTAAAAAAAGTGTAAAAAACTATTTCTATGTGACTGGAAAATACTATTGCTAAGAAAGCACACATACACACAGTTATCATAGTCCAGGTGTTATGAAGAAAATTGTTGCACAGGAGTTATGTATGAATTCTTTATTTACATGCTCAGTGTACATGGATATTCATTGCAAAATGGAGAGGAATATGAAACTTCTGAGTAGCCAGGCACACTTGCAAGACAAACGAGAAAAAAGGACATTTTGCTCTCTCAGAACATGTCGTGTTCCTCTGAGCCCAGGTCTCAGTAGAGAATCCTATTATTCGGAGTGCAGATCACAAGAAGATCAGCTCCTTGTGTTTCAACTAGCATTTCAGCTATCAAAAGGCAGTGCCATGGCTTCTCAGGCAAGCTGCTGGAACTATGAATAGTCGTACCAGTATTGTGTTTAAGTTGAAGAAGAGCCAAAAGAAGGATAAAATATCACAGAACTGTAGAATTACAGAATCACGTAGGTTGAAAGGGACTGCAGGGAGGCTCTAACTTAGGAGACTTTCTAACTGAAGACCGAGTCAATGGCAGCAGACTACCTCAGCCTTGTCTGGGTCTGCTGTCACTGAATCACCCATCCCTTTCAGCAATGGTCCCACATTTTTACGGTTGAGTGTTTTCTTAATAACATAACAATAGAATCTTTTTTATTGTGCTTGATGTCCCTTGCAAGTGGCAACTCAAGCTGAGTTTTGGTTTTCCTAGCACTGGTCCTACATGCCTGGGTAGGATTTATAAATTCCTCTTTTTGCTACCTGTCCCTGCTTCTACTTCCTGTATACTGCATAACTATGTGGAGCATTTTCAGACCTTTTGAAACTCAGAAAAGTATGTCTGACCAGTTGTGAGGGTGTGAAGGCAGAGAGTTGTAATGAGCACACCAAGAACTAAAGAAGCATTCACCAACCAGTCTGTTACGAACTGAATTTTTTGGCACTTAGGTATTTTTTTCGCATGGCCAGTCAAAGATGATAGAGCAGCTGATAAGAACATTTGCATGGGTTTAAGATTATATTAGCTTCAGATATGCATACCAGATCATATGGATCACACCCACCATTAAACACGTTACGGATTTTCCCTTTCTGGAAATGGAAGCAGAAAAAAAGTTCTGTAAAATTTATTTTTGGAGGAACTTATGAGAAGTTCATAAATGTTGTGCATGTTCACTCTAAAAAAAAGTCACTATAGATTAGAAATTACCTTGTTTGTGGTTAGAAAGAAATATAAATTTCTGTTAATTTAGAAATTTGTTAAACATTGGATTGGTTTTATAATTGTTTCATCCACCACCTATAACTAAAAAATTTAATAATCATGATTTTCTTACAACCTAGTTCTGATATAAATTTCCCATTAATGCAAATGGTGTATTAAACATCATAATGCATTAGTCAAATATGGATTAAGAAACTTTTAGTGAATGAATACTTGAAGCAGATAAATGAAAACATCTTGTCTGTTACGTTGATTTCTTGGAGAGGTTCCAGGGCAATTGTTATTACCATCTTAGTGTCCTATTGCACATGAGAGTTAAAAAACCAAAAAGACAACTATGGACTGTGGGATGGAGTTAGCCTCTTTCTATTGCTGTGTTCTGAGACTCGGTTGAATACATAGCATGCATTTCAACAATAATGAAGTGTAACCTATTCTTAATTTCTATTGCTGACAATTTTTAAATTCCTGTAATAATTTCAGAGTGACTATTCATCTGGGCAGTCTTAGCACAGTATCAAGTATCTAACTGACGATTTGTAAGCGGATTGGCAACAGCATGGACTCGAATTTGATACTATTATATTTTCAATAAGCTTAATGATGTAAGTAAATAAAAGTTTTAAGTTTCCAAAGCAATTATGTTCAAAGAAACAAGCTTTCTTTATCTTAGCACAGTATTTGGACTAGCAAAAGTGGCAGCTAGAACAGATAAAGGAGAATACAGGCTGATGTTGAAATTTGGAGGCAGTAGTCAAATGTATCTACTTCCAAAAAGAACTAAGGTGAGAAAGGGAGTTCAGCAGGGAGGGAGTCATCAAATGTTTAAGGTCTAAGGGCATCTAAAAAGAGCAGTTCTTTATGGCAGTTCCCAACTTACTTATGTATGTGCTCAGTCCTAGTCATACTAAATATACTTTCATGAATCATGGTTTGTAGCAAAGGGCCCTCTAAATTGTGACAGCCTCGCACAAACTAAATGGTTACAGATCAGGCCATAATGCCTCAGATTTTGTACTCAACTGTATTTTTAAATATAGATGGCATAAACTTATGAAAAAATGAAAAAAACCAACATTCAGAAAAGAAAATGTTCATGTATATATTTTGATAGTTAGATTTAAGACTTCTGGAAAGATGCATCATATTGTAAATGCCCATTGCATAGGTTGTTTATGGTTGTTTCTGCTTTAAGTGGAAGTAAAGGCCCTAGACTCTGCAAACTACAGAACAGAGTATACCTGTGGCACTTGCAAATGCCCTGGGAAATTATTCTGTTTAACACTCTGTTTTGCATGATCCTTGTATTAACTTGTGTAGATCTGTCTCTGCTTATGCTATGTTACGTGAAGTGTTGAAAATACATTTAACCTAACACCAGCTCATATATGAAACATATATTTGTCTAGTGGAAATATATGAGAAAACATCTAAAAAGAAAAAAATAGAAAATGCATGCATTTTGAAACTGCTGATTAGAAGAGCCTGATCATTACCGCCAAAACTAACATGCAAAAAGCTGTGTAACTGGAATTAACCAGCCTTGGAATTCCATCATCGCAGACAGTGCGTTATACACGAACATAGGCTGTTCTTCACTAACAGCAGTAATGTTGATTCCAAGCATTTTAATGATAAGCCTAATGTCAGAAGCCGCATTATTTGTGGTGTAATTGTTTTTCTAGACAAAAGACCTTCCACATGGCTACTAGCTTTCTCTAGTTTAATAGGAATATGTTGAGTGCTATAAGCAACACAGAGAAGAATCACTTCCGTCAGCTGTGAAAATTGATATAACTGGTATAATCCACTTGTCCACACCTTATTGAACAGACAATCGATTGAATACATTTTTGAAGAGGATTTGTTTGGGTACCAGAATGGACTGCTATCTGTTTGTATTTCTGTGGCAGCTGCACTGTGGATCAGACGGGCTCTCCTGCAAGGAGGGGCAAGGTGCATGGTTGTTCACTGAGGTGATGTATTCAGTCAGTGGTCCCTTGAGCATGGAGCAGAGGGAGCAAAAGCGTAACACTGGCCCACAGGGAGCCTGATCTTTGATGGCAGGCTCAGAGACTTTCTCTGCAACAGAGTGCAGAATCATACTAGATTTATTTGCCAACATTTAATTTCAAAATTAATAGAAAATAATTCATTTTTCAGTAATTAGAGATCTATCATACTCTAAACATTCTTTTCTACTCTGATATAAAATCTGACTTTACAGATTGCAAACCTTCAGTGTTTCGTTCGATTTTATTGTGGTTCAGCACTGCACTATTCATCACTGTCATCTGGGAAGGTTAGAGTAGAAAAATACATATAAATACATATACCCACCACTCACCTGCCAGTCCCACATATAACTCTATAAAACTCTACTTTGCTTAACCCAGTAATAGACTAAAAGATAATGCTTTATATGCTAAAGCTAAGTTGCAGCAACAAACCGCAGTGATTATTAAACAAAAAAGCAACACTCTTTTCTTTAGTGAAGGCAATGGGGGACATTGCAAAGGTGATGCAGGACCTGCTGGCATTTAAGTAATAACTTCGATCACCTCGGCATCCTTAACCCAGTGAATCAATGCGGAAGGAATTCTTCCCAATCCCATTCAAGTAGGATCTTTTAATGCCTTTATGCCTTCTTGTTATCATCTCTGTTTTCACCACATGCAGGATGTTTTATGTACTTTGGACACACACTCTTTGTTCTCCTTGTTGTGCACTAAACTTGACTGAACCCTGCTCTCAAAGTTACATTCCTATAGTGACCAGCAAGAGACCATTTTCAGCTTGTGCTTACAACTTTGGAGGCATCCAGTACCATCCTGTGTCTGTATTAAGACCTCTGTTATCATACTACTGTGGGTTTTTTCTACATCATGATCATTTTGATTCTATCCAAAAAGATTTAAGAAAAGTAGAAGAGGCATACTAATCTCCCCTTTGCTGGCTCTCGCCAGGGTCACACCACACTCACTTGGCAATGTATTAACATACTAAGTTGCTATCTTTTGACTTAATACACACTTTTTTCTGCCAGCTCACTAGAAAACTTATTCATTCCTTGTTCCTCTGCCAGCACTCCACTGCTGACTAATTCCCCTTTAGTCTGTACGTAACCATTTTGAGGTCCACAAGGATGCATTTTAAGTTTTGCCTGCTATAGGGATCACAAGTATAACATAAGCCATAGAGAAAGAAATTTAACTAATTCTATAACAGTATAATGTGGACCTCATACACCTTCCTAGAAAACAGCAAAACCAAATTTTCCTTTCTCATGTGCTGGAAAACTTTAAGAATTAGAAATAGGCCAGTTGTGCTCTATCTGTGGGCTAGCATGTCAAGACACAATGACTTGTTTATACCAGGGTATTTTTGTCGTATTATGAAGGTCAGGACATAGACCCAAGCACCTACACAGAACTGCAAATACTGTAAACTGTTACAATGGTCCATCAGAGAGTTTCAGCTGTGATAACCTGGGCCAAAAACCATTGCATGCAGCTATCCTACTCAGTAGGCGACTTCAGTTACACAGATGTAAAGCTTGTTATCTCTGCTGTCTTCAGAGTCAATGAATGGTCAACAGTCCATTTTATTTACTAGTCTTGACATTGTTGATGATATACATCTGTATTTAAACAGCATATGTCCAAAGAATGTTATTGTTACACTTCTGGTCTCTTGTATTGTCTCCTCTTTACTCAAAAGAGCAATTAATGTTGCTTCTTTCCTCCTATGTGTAAAACTTATCTTACCTTGAAATAAAGTTCTTCCACCTCCTCTTTATTCTTCATTGTTCTGATTTTAAGGTGCATTTTAGAAATCATAAAACGAATTTTAACAACTTTTTTTTAGTATAGTTTTGTCTGAATATTATACTTCTTGTTAGGTTTTATTTGGTTTAGTTTCATCTGGTTTGGTGTATTCTGAAATTTAGTTTGATTTAGTTTGATTTGGCCATTTGGGCAGCTTCTTGCCTCCCTTCTAAGATACCTAGATTAATTTTTATAAACCAGATTATTTATGATTGGCTTTTTTTTTTCTCTCTTTTATTCAAATTATCTTTACTTGCTTTTTCCCCACTCTTTTTCTTCAAATGGATTTAGTACCTCTGAGAACCACCATTTAACAAACAAGTGCTCTGCTTTTCCAGATAACATTCTACTTTTCCTAAGAATACATACAACCTACTAGAAAATGTCCAAAAAGACAAGGCAGATTTGATTTTCAAATACTTGTAAATGTTCCTGCCTTGTATTCTGGCTGCCACAGAGAAAGACTGAGATCATATAGTGTTGATGTTTCTTTTCTGAAGCAGGGGTGCATTAGGAACGGTAGAAGAGTCGTTAACTGGTTTTGTACAAATTGTGAATTAAACTTCAAATAGAGAAGAAATGGTGATGTTTATCACGCAGCTGTGAAAGCCTCTCTCCCTATCTCCCCTACTGACACAGAATCTCAGAACTTGCAATGAGGAAACTTGGAAATACGCAGGCTAAGTTGCACAGAAATTCTTCTTCTGCCATATTAGATCATCCGTCCATCACTGCTGTCTCTAGGTGCCCATAGAAAAATCCCACAGCTTTTTTAGTCTTATATTATAAATCAGCACTTCCTATTTAAAAAATGATATGAAGATCTGCTGTTGCTGTTTGATCATTGTTAATACAGAGACCTAAATCATAATTTCAGCTGTAAATGCACCAGACTTGCAGTTTAATGTAAGTAAAATCAAACTGATGTAAATTTGACAAATTTTACTCTCTAACAAACCTAGAAGATCTGTTCATGTGTATATTCACAACCTTTGAAAGTTTTTGACCTTGCTTTCACATCACACTTGTTCAGCATTATCATGTTTGAAAAAGAAAGTTTCTTGAAATCCTGTTCCACAAAGTAAATAACAAAGGTGATCTCTGTCCTTGCCTGACATAATAACCATGGTCACATATTTATTGTTCTATCTGGAAGTGTCAATGTGTTCAGTTCCTGATCTACCTTATTGCACACAGATCTTTTGTTAGAAAAAGACGGCAAAGTCTGCAGTTCTTTCTTAAAGTTATTTTATGTGTGAAACAATGATTTGGTGGCAAATTAGGGAAATGACATTGTGTCTGACTTTTTCTTTTTTGAAATCAGTGTGGGGTTTTTTTAATTCATTACTTTCAGCATATTTTTCAAAATATTGAGCATCCAGTGTCTTTTTTCCCCATCATCTTTTGTTTCTACCAGCAAATTATTTTCTGCATGGAAAATGTTTTAATCCAAACAAGAACATTACTTTCAATTTCTATAACAACAGGCATAGGTTATATAATAGTCAAAATGCAACTAAGAAACCTTCTAAAAACCGTAAATAATTTTTAAAAGCTTTTTCAATATGTCATTTTAAATTCTGTCAGGACTGTAAATATGTTCGGTTACATTAAACAGCTTGAATACTAAAGATACACCTTAAATTGCGCTACATAATATAGTGGAAATCCCTGCAAGATATAGTGTCCTAAAATACCTCATATGTACTGTAGAATTCACCACTTAGAAAGCAGAAATTTCTCCCAAAGGATATTTTGGCAAAAAACCTGTAGGATAAAAATAAGGAATAATTAACGGAAGCCATGTTTATCCCATTGATATTTTGTTCTCCATTTCTGCAATGTGTGTGATGATCAAAATGGTATTTACTCCTGTCCTTTACGAGATTTGATAAAAAAATATGGTTAATCTGCCTTTTGTTTGCTCTATGCTGCTATCTGGCTGAATTCTATGTCCATCAGCTTTGTGATATTTCTCTCTACTCCAGAGTAGTAAGGTCTGAGTTTTCATCGTATACCACCATGAAATTCTGAATGACAAATTGGAATGAACTTATAGTTGGGAAAAATATATCTTATTCTCTTTATAATTCTCTCTTACCCTTTTTGTTTTCCTTTTTCTCTGCTTCATTCTCATTATTCCTCTTAATTTATTCATTATTCATCTTCATTCTTCATTTGTTCTGCATTCTAACCAATATGTACTTCAGGGTCAGATTGGCCTTGTAACTCGAACAATATGTCTCAAGTGAGAGGAATAGATTATATTGCAGTTTACATGTACGTCAGCAGGCCTGCACAGCTGAACAAGGAGCTCCTGGACAAACTCAAATACAAAAAGGAAGCCTACTGAGGGTGGAAGCAAGGGTTGGCAGCCTGTGAGTAATACAGAGAAATTGTCTGAGCAGCCAGGGATCAAGTTAGGAAAGCTAAAGTCATGATAGCATTAAATCTGGCCAGGGACATCAAGGGCAACAAGAAAAATTTCTATAGGTACTTCATTGATAAAAGGAAGGATAGGGAAAATGTGGGCCCTCTCTGGAAGGAAATGGGAGTCCTGGTCACCCGAATATGGAGAAGGCTGAGGTACTGACTGAAATTTTGCCTCAGTCTTCAAGAGCAAGTGCTCTAGCCACACTGTCCAAGTTACAGACAGCAAAGGCGGTCTGGGCTCTTTTGGGCAGTTTCAGTCTGGGCAGTTTCCAGTTCTGGGCTCCCCCCTTCAAGAAAGATGAGGAGTTACTGGAGAGAGTCCAGAGGAGGGCTACGAGGATGGTGAGGGGACTGGAGCATCTCTTCTGTGAGGAGAGGATGAGGGAGCTGGGCTTGTTCAGCCTGGAGAAGGCTGAGAGGGGACCTTATAAATGCTTATAAATATCTGAAGGGTGGGTGTCAAGAGAATGGGGATGGGACCAGACTCTTTTCAGTGGTGCCCAGCGACAGGACAAGGGGCAATGGGCACAAACTGAGGCACAGGAAGTTCCGTCTGAACATGAGGAAGAACTTCTTCCCTC
>Ga0065711_1038007_pt1 | contig 19231 bp, 4 predicted proteins | sample Hoacrofraction12_FD_59098 | JGI IMG/M metagenome (GOLD analysis project Ga0065711, IMG submission 59098) | Hoatzin crop microbial communities from Cojedes, Venezuela - Epithelial fraction 12 v2 (version 2) | ecosystem: Host-associated > Birds > Digestive system > Esophagus > Crop | place...
CCGCGCCGGCCGCGCTGGCGCGGCCGGGGCCGAGGCGCGAGCAGCGCCATTTGCAGCGGGCGGCGGGGTCTGTGAGGGGAGCGGGGCGGCGGGACGCCGGCTACTGCGCTGCGGGGATGGGAGGCGCGGGGCTTCCACCGCGAGGCCGGCTGTCGGTGCCCGCTGGACGCTTTCCCCATCAAGGGAAGGGAGACCGCCCGCCGTCCCGTACATCTGCTGACACCTGTCAGGAACCCTTGGCTCTGGGCTTGGACTCAAACCTTCCGCTGGTCCACAAAAGACGCCTCTGTTCCTTACAAGGGTGGCTAAAGGAATATGTTTCAAGAGAGCGCAAAACACTTTTAAAGAAAAAAAAAATTTACAATTTGGTGATTTGATTTGCAAAACTGCCTGGCAACACTATGTGTGATTAAAATCTTTTAAGGTTTAATGATTCCCAATGCTGTGTGTTTGGAGTCAAGTTTTGCACACCTGACGTCAGTACATATCTTTAGCACTAGCTTTAGTAGGAGCAAGATCTGATCGCTGTGTTTTCCTCATAGTTCTGGTGAAAAACGCCTAGGACTAGGTCTTCAGCTTCAGCAGTCTGGCATTCCTCCTCCGATTCCTCTGGACGTGCATATTTACATGAGCTGATCAACCAGGCCTAAGTTTTAAACCCCGAGTATAATGCACTGGTCTCATTTTTTTCTAGTACGGATGGGAGGAGCTGTTCATAGTGAAAAATAAACATTGCTGAATAATTAAATAATCACAAATGCTTAAACAGTATTCCAATCTTGTAAGGACCAAATTCTCACTGCTTCCTCTAATTTTTCATTTCTCCCCAAAATGCTCATATTCTTGTTTTTTGCCTTGTACAAAATGTGCTAACATTGGAGATTTGCCAGTGACCTAGATGGCCTAGAGCAGATGACCTACATTTAGAAAAAAAAAGTTTAAAGGTTAAAAAACAAGGCTTTTTTCCTGGAAAATACTTTGGCAAGCAATGACTGGCCATACCACTTGCTGTAGTGGAGAGTTGCTATGTACAGTTGGGTTTTGTGTCAACAAGAGTCAAAGGTGCTTTGTGACTGAAGCGAGAATGTCCAATATCAACTGCTTGTGTCGTCAACTGCTTGTGTCGCAGTGTACTTACAGGAATACCACATACGAACAATTGTTAATGATACCATTGTCATTTAAGTTGTCATTGTCATTAAAATGTGGAATTGAGCTCCTAGGGAAAATCCTAGCACTGTGGAAGTCCACCACAAAGTTCAGTAGGAGTCATGGGTTTCCTATTACATGAGAGCATGCTCTGATTTGTTTCATGCAGGAAACAGTTCTGACATTATTCTTGGTCAGCACCAAGATGGGCTTATGCGAGTAGATAAATCGCCCTTCTTAACATTAATTTGGTTTAGACATCACTTTTTAAAAATACCAAGTCTCTCCAGTCTATATCTTATAAAGCCAATTTACCCCAGGAAACTACATAGTGAGACTTCAGAGGGTTGTGAGGATGTACCCTTTTACAAATATCCACAAGCTCAGTGGGATGTGGATTCTTCTAGAGGCTGTGAGCACATCTGCCCCAAATCAGGGTTCCTACAATCGAGCATCTATATCTTACTGTCTTATTTCCCGTAGGAACTGGTGCCTGAGAAATACGACTACCTGTGTATAAATGTATGTGCTACGCTGTTGCCATACACGGGTCTGAAAATGGGCGACATTAACTTCCAGCCCTGTTTCACCTCGTCGCAAGCAATGGTGTAGCCTGTGCTGCTCTCCCACTCCCTCCTTTTCTGTTTGGTGCTGCTCACAGCTAGCATTTATTTCCTCAAAGCAGATGGCTTGTTTTTTCTCAAAATGACTAAGGGAAAAAAATCCACAAACAATACACATGGATAAAACCTCCACTCTTCTGCTTTACTCTTTGGTTTTCTTTTTCCTTATATGTTTTTCTGTTTCTCTACCCTAGGACCTGGATTTCCTTTCCTACCGCTTCTCTGTCCAAATTTGTTCTTCATTCTCTCCTCCTAATGACCAGACCTTTGTCACTGGAAATACACTGGCCAGCTGTTTATTCCAAAAGTGCTTAATCCCTGCTGCACCTGCTACAGCTTTTAGCGTTAAAATTAATTTCTCAACAAGAGGTAAAACAATGATTTCTTATGCTTGCAACATTTCTCTTCACATAAAAACCAGAACTTAAAAGTTAGCCCAGTCATGGGTAATAATGTCTGAAAGACGTTGCTTCAGTAAGCCCTTAAATGTGGGCTAATAGGGTATAAATTATAATATACAAGCACATAATCTAGAGGATTTATTATTCACAACCAAAAGAAACAAGAGTCTAAGAATGTACATTTGGGAGATGAGTAAGACATTCTCTGTTTGTCACTGGGATTGAGGTCAATAATATCCATTTTAAAGCAATTAACCCAGCAAGCTAAGTGCCGTGAAAATTATCATGCCGAAAGACTAATGGGCTATTAAATCCATCTCCCTTCACTACTGATGGGCATACAGAATTAATCCTGGGATTAGGTATATCGGATCTGTGGTAAACGGCTCCTGCAATATTTGTATATGAAGAGTTTTCTGAAAATGCTGAGAGAGAACACGGCAAGGGTATCTGGCGGGAACGCTCACCGACAGGCGCTGTGAAATTTATGCTCAGTCAGCTGAGCATAAATCAGTGTGTCCAAGCCTGGCCTTATTTAAACTGTAGTTTTTCATTAAAGAATAGATACATTTTAGTAAGAGATCAAATCAAGAGAAAGTCACAGTAATGTTTGTATAAATCATTGCTGATTGTTGACAGTTATTTAAATCTAGAAAATGTAACTGCAGGAAGCAGTCAGACAAATATGATTGAATTACAAAATTGTGTTTATTTGAAATGCCATTTCCCATTGACATTTCCCACCCACTGCTATGACTTTAACATAGCAGGAAAGGTAAACAACTGATAGCGCTGCCTTTACCCATAGCCGCTCTTTGTAGGAAACAGACGTCGTGATAGAGGAAGGCACAGTCACATCAGCTTGGTTTTTTGTAATGCACGAGTTAGTGGTCTTTATTTTTTTTTTAAATGTCATATTTTACTAGTGTGACATACACCTAATTCCTTTTGAGTAATGTAGGGTAGGGAAGTGATTTTCAGCCACCACAGCAATGAAAGTCTGAGACTCAAAGCAGACGTGCTGGCTCTGAGGGTGATGTGGAGGAGGTTGGAGGTATGAGGTGAGAGACACAAAAACTAGAGGTAGCGGGAGAGCGGGAAGTATCGGAAAGACCAAAAAACATAGACAGAAAAAAGCAATTCTTCTTTAGTCTCCTCCCTCAACAGTTTGTGACCTATCTGCTATATCTTTATTGGTGGAACAGCTTTTACAGATTCCAGGTGAGATAGCTTGAAGCTGTGCAGAGCCAGGTACCAGGCATTAATAGCAAGACACATACTCTCCTCCCTGCAGAGTACACTAGCATTGTCCTATTAATCTGAACAAACCAGGCGGGTTTAAGAAGAGGACCATAAAGGAGTAGAATGACTTCCCAAAGATAACACGACATCAACATCAGAGGTGGTTAAAAAGCCTTGTCTTCCCTCTTAGATTGATGTTCTACTTTTGGTGATTGCTAAGAATGACGGTTCCATTGTAAATGATAATTTAGATGAGCTTCTTGCAGTCATTAATTTTTCTAAACTGAGTGGAAAATTTGAAATGAAATTGTCCTGGTTTTGGCTGGGATAATTTTCCTCAGTAGCTGCTCTGTTTGGGGTTTAGTAGGAGAAGAATGTTGATAACACTGATGTTTTCACTTGTTGCTACAAAATCATGGACTTTTCCCAGTTTCTCACGTTCAGTTAATGAGCAAGTGGGCAGGAGCTGGGAGGGAGCACTGCCAGACAGATAGCCCAAGCTGGCCAACAGGAATATTCCATACCATAAACGTCATGCTCGGTTGGCTGGGGGACAGGGATCTTTTATCTTTATTTCTCATTTTTCCATGAGTTTGAATCCTCTCTTGTCTGGGAGTTCTAACTTTTCTGGGAGTTTACTCTTTTTCAGGAGTTTTACAGAATTTGCAAAAATCCACAAGTTTGAGGTTTCATGATCACTGCTCAGGGACTGGCTGTGAATCAGTCATCAGGTGGTGAGAAAAATTGTGTTGTGTATAATTTGTTTTGCATATTCATTATTATATCATTTGTAGTAGTATTGGTAGTAGTAGTATTTCCTTTGTTGCCTTATTGAACTGTTTTAGCTCAACCCACAAGTTTCCCCTCGTGTCCATTCTCCTCACCACCCCGCCGGGGGGAAGGAGAGGGGTGAGCGAATGGCTGTCAGGTCCTGGCTGCCAGCTGCTGGGTTAAACCACGACAGAAATGAATCAGTGACATCCTAAAGTTAGTGTTGTTAAAAATATGGTTTCTTTGGCCGAGTTAAATCTATTACTGTGTAGTTCAGTTGAATCTGCTTGAAGCTTTTCAGGTGGAAGGACTGAGATTTCCTGGATGGACTCCCATGTAGCACTGGTTATCCTGCACACCTACCTCTCTTCACTTTTAAAAGTTAACTAAACTATTAACATCTCTGTCACAGAAATACTCTCCTTAGGCCTTCTGTATCTTCTATTTTTGTTTTCTTCTCACAAAACTTAAAAAAAATGTATATCGATAAGGTAAAAGAAAAAGTTACATTACTGAATTCTAGCTGTTTAGAAAGTTATGTAGAAGCTTGAGCAGCTTTTGTGTTACTTCAATTGTGCTTACAGTTGTTAACTAAACACTGTGCTCTCCTGCCCGGACTGGAACTACCAGGGGACCTTGTGAGCCTGTCTTGCCGAAGAGCACAATTGTTTCACCGCTTTAACATTTACAAGTTCCTTCAGGCACTGTGTTCAGTGAAGAACGATTTGATTTTTTTCAGTGGGAGATTTTTGAGTGCAGGATTGTCCCAATTCATAGTGTAATCCAGTCTAGTTCAACAGGAGGTTTACAGATCCAGAGAGGACATTTCAGCAGATTGACTTGTTCCAAAGTAACAGGAATTTTTAATTTTTTAAATTTTAGTGAGGAATTTTGATAGCTGAGGAGACATTATACTCTTCCTGCTTTCTAGCTTGGTCAGTGATGTTGAATGGTTATCAATATTTCAACCTTGGCCCTTTATTGGACACAGTTCTTGAATTTCCATCATACCTTTAAGTGTACAAGATCATGTTCCAGTTTGTAACCACAGACCAGGTAGTGGAAAGAACATGCCTACATACAGCTGCCGTGAAGGCAAAACACCTGTCATAGGAACATCTTGTACGTGAGGTGAATGTGTTTTATTTGGAAGTTCCTCCCTACAGTACCTTTTCCTTATTTTTAGGGTATGCGCCAATGTTTCTGTTACTGATTTTGTACCGGGTTTTGTATTTTCTTTTTGTATTGGCTTGTCATTTTTCTATAAGATCCTGTAGCTGAATGATGTGTTATGAACTGTACCACAGATCACAGGACTTTTTCTAAAATGATTGTTGCATGCATCCTTTCAGAGGAATGTGCCAGAGGAGAGTGGAACCCTTTAAACTGAAACGGGAGCATATTCATATTCGATCCTGTGAACAGCAACAGAAAAATAATGGTAAGCCATATCGTATCTCACATTTGCTGGAACCGCCCACGGCAATGTCAGCAGGACACAAGGCAGCCTAGAGCCGGGTTGTGGAACCGATATGAACAAAGCGAGGAGGAGGCAAACAGATGACCTTAGGAGACAAAGACCTCAAAGACAGACCTCGATGGTGGAAAGAGAGTTTAACTCTTTCTAACTTTTGGCTCTAAATTAGGAGAGGGAGAGACGGAATCTAAATAGATATCTAAACCACTGACAATGTCTGTAGATTTGGCTACATAAAGTACTAAACCAGGAAATGCTCTCCCAGGTCTCTGAACAGCAACAACTTAATTTGCACATTAAAGTTTTTATAACATAACTTATTTCTTGGCCTATGAATAGGTTTGTATTTAAAGCCCAATGTATTTTCAAGTTTAGTCCTTCAGTACTTTTTCCACCTGATGACAAGCATTTCGTGCCTGTTTTCTGTAAAACTCCCATGGGAATGAAGAGAGGCCTTTGTTCCTCTCCAGTAATGAATCTAAATTATTGATTAGTCAGTCAAATTTGTGGAAACTACTATCAGTTAGTGTTGTCTTAGAACTGCCTTAGATCTGGCAAAAAGAATTACAGGTAATTTGAGAAGTATCTTCAGTGAGGGAAACACAATATTACAATAGACAGCAGAAGTAATATTCTCAACCAGTGTTCTTTTATTTGCCCATGCTTTAAAAAAGTCACATATTCTCCTTCAGACTTCCCTAAAATTTTAATTATTTTAATAAACATCACTTGAGGGCTGATTTGGGGAACATAGAGTAGAATTAACTGTTCTGAGCAGGCATCTTTTACTGCTCATGGTAATCCTGAAGCCGTGTTTACAACTGGAATCTACACACAGAAAACAGGTCCAAAACTTTCTAATTCTCTAAGACAACCTGACTACATAAAGAATGAAAAAAGTCAAAAAGAAAGGAAAAAGTGAATTGAGTCTAAGGTGCCAAGACAAGCCACAAAATACCCATCATGTGCTCCATTGTCTGAAACACCAAGATGGTAAATCAGTGCCTCCGAGGTGGTAGTGTTTGAATCTTGCATAAAACAGAGTTTTGTACGCCGCAGCAAAAAAATCAATGAACGTAACAAGTATCAGAGTAGCTAAGAATCATGGAAACATCCATTTGGATTTGAAGTGGGATGAAAAAACACAGTATCTTAGTATAAAGCAATGGAGATGGACATAACATACGGAAATTTGGGAAACAGAGCTTTCCGATGACAGACATTCAAACAGAAGAATAAAGAAAATAAGCTAGGTAATACCAATATGGGAAAATGAAGTTCTTCAGTCATGCCATTTCTGAAGTGGACTGCAAAAGGAAACCTGATCCTTCAGATTTAGTGTAATGTTTCTCGTTACTGTAATTTCAAAATCTCAGATACTGTCACCAAGTTTTTTTTCCATGAATACCTGAGAATCTGCCTTGTCCACACTGCAGTTCCGTTATTCAAGGAGGAGAAGAGAGAAGGGCTTTATGACTGGTAGTATTAACAGGTTAAAAGTAAGAGCACTAACAAGATGGACAAAACCCCCAAAATCCCCTGGCGAGCGTAGCACAGGCTAATGCAGCTGCAGTGAACAGACACGGATAATCCCCGGTAGCTGCAAATATCCTCTTAAGGGAGGTTTCTGCAGGAGAAGCCTAATCTCAAGCTATACCTGGGAAAAGTACTGCTAAAACTAGTAACATTTTAGCATTTTCTCTCCATGTCATTTAGTTTGGAAGTAAAAGAATGAACCCTCAAACTGTTGATTAGGATAATTAATTTAACACAGAAGTAAATCGCCTCACATTAGGACCTCCTGTGCATTCTGCTGTACAGCAAGAGCACCTGCAGTGGCTTGCCTTGAACTGAGGGTTTTCAACATTGCAAGCCGGAGTTGTAGGTAGAAACAGCTTAAAAAAAATTTAAGGTTTCTTTTAAGAATGCATTCTCTGGTTAAGTGGCAATGATGAGCATGTTTCTTTGAAATAATGTGTGTGAAATTCAGTTGAGAATGCAGATCTTGAAAGCATTTGCCAATTAGAAAAACTCTTTCTTAACCAAGAGGAAAAAGAGAAATGCTCATCAGCATGTGACTTAACCAAAATGAAGCTTTTTTATTACATGACAGGAATATGTAATATTTACTGGTTACATGCTTAAATAAATCAAATTTGAAGAAAAAGAAACAAATTAACAATGAAGGTATGGCAGGCACGATAATATTGCACATACTGTGTTTTGGCAACTGGAAAAGAATTGCAGCCTGACTAGAACAAAACCTTGGCTTGGTTTGTTTTTCCAGTTTGGTTTGTGGACAAGGGAGTTAATGGAAGAGAATAAGCAAATACTCTAAAACAGCAGCGTGGATGAAGAATCTGGGATAATGTCCGCTGAGAGCCACACCCTTGTTATTGAAGAGCAGCGTCTCACTGACATGAACAGAGGAATTTGAGAAATACAGCCCTCAATGTCCAAAAGGTTTTTAAATAAATGAAAAAAAAAAATTAAACAAGTTCCTCCAGAGTACCATGGATGAGAGAAATAGGCAGAGAGAAGAAACCTGACAGTTAGGAAATCATCACAAATATGGAAACAAAAGTGTTTCAGAAGCTATTAGGTAAGCACAGTATTTCTTACAACTTGGGACTTTTAATCAAGTCTGTTGCAATAGTTAGACTTTGTGACACTGTGAGTATAATTTCCTTAGAGCTATTTTAAGTTTATCCTGACTTTGCTAAATCATCAAGATACACTTCCTGAAGACGTAGGGCATTTTGCATCCTGCTCTTCTTCATGTGGGGTTGTTTCAGACCTCAGTACTTTACTACTTAAGGTCCAGCTTTCCAATTTTTCAGCTTCAATGTATTCATAGCCAGCTTATAAATGTTGCTTGGATGCCAGAACTACCCTTCAGCCTATTTTTTCCCTCCCTGCGTGTACCTGTGTGCCCACCGATAACAGCCCCACTGAAATGCGCACACATGCAGGAGAGAGATAGCGGAGGTGTGTGCCCGACTGTCCGATTAGCGACCGGCTGCCACTCAGCACTGCACGGGTGGCTCCAGGTGCAGGGTCCCGACCACAAATTTGGTAATTCAGGGTTAGAATTATGAGTGCAATCATTCAAAAATAAAGCAATGTAAGCAAAGTCATGATTAACAGAGAAAGGTTTCATACCAGTTCATGAAAAGTTTCCATTGTTACTGACCTAGACATTTGCCAGGGTAAACTCTTGTTTTACACTCCTACTCTTTCCACCATTGATAGAGATCACTGTACAAACCCTTTCTATTTCATCCTCATTATAAACTAAGCATCGAACAGTCAACGAATCTTCAGTGCTGTCCAGAATCCCACCTTTGCTCTGAAGTACTACGTGTCTTCGTTCTTTGCTAGAGTCCCTTAGCACTGCCAGGCAATGGCCACAATTGTCCTCGGTGCTCTCCAGCCAGGTTCATCCCATTGTGTAATGAAATCAAAATAACTGTTTGCCAACACAAACTCTCTGGGATAACATCTTCCTGTAAAGAGGATGTACTGTTATCCTTTGAAACCTGCATTCACTGCAGGTTTCAAAAAGAATCCAGTAAGAGTCAGACAATCCAGGAGTGGATTCTGTCACTAACAGCAACTCCCTTCTGCAGTCGGGGGAGTTCTTCTCTAGAGGAAAATTTTGAAGCTTATTCCAAATTTTATCATACATCACCATCATCATCTAGTTCCTGATGCTTCTGACTACTAGGAAATGATGACTCTAGTACTCCAGCCAAGAAAAAATGTTCAAACTTGTTTCAAATTGCCCGTTTTTATCTCCCACGGGGTAATGAGATCAGTCAAATTCAAGCTGATCCATGATCATCTCCTGAACACTTGATCTTACAGCCAAGCTTGCAGCAGGCAGCTGAAATAACCCATTAAGAACTGAAACTCAACAAGAATCTTTCAAAGAAATAAACTGTGAAATAAGTTACCTACCTCTGAAACCTGGGAACAATCAGCAGTTTTGCTCCTGGTCTACATTTCCACGAACTTCAGCAGCCTGCCTGGTGCTCATGCGTCACACAGACTGAGGCGAGGCGTTCCTCACAAACCGCACTTTGACATCACCCTGGAAGTCACAGGACGCTGAGAGTCAGTGCGGATTCCTGGCAGCTAGGAGAAAAATACTCAGTGCCAAGGGCCTTGAAGTGAAACTATACGGGCGTGCGCATCCAGGGTACGCTCATCCTAAAGGAGTAAAAGCAGCAACAGAAGTGATAATGAATGGCCAGAACTGCCACGTGGGGATCTACTAAATGCCAACAGGAATGTAATCTGTGCGTCCCCCCTCAAAGTCCTGTCTCATTGCCTGGAAGATACAGGTTGTTGAACATGTCTGCCTGACTGAAAATGTGCTGAAATAGCGTCGCATGGCATTTGAGACAGAAATGAAATATTTAACCTATATTTCTACTGCAAAAGAAACATAAAAGCAAAACCAAACTGCACTCCGATATTACAAACAGACAATGACAGGTCAGTCGCTCCAGTCTGACTCCATCAGCCCCCCAGCGACGAACGCCCAGTCGAATTACAGAAGTAGTTCTGCCAAGCTGATTGCCACAGTCGCTACTTGCTGCAGGAGGTCTGTGTAACGGAATAAGCAGCCTTCAGATACACGTTTAGATTAGGCAACCATTTTTCTTTTACTGATGGGACTATGAAATAAAGTTAGTTTGTAAACATTTTCAATTCCTGTCATTCTCTTTAATTAAAGAGAAGAATTTTTATCAGCATTTGACTAGCACTCGACAAATGAAGCCATTTTCTCTCTGGACTCTTTTCCTCCTTAAACATTCTCTGACACTGGAATTATTTCTACAAATCATTTTGTTAGGATATCATCCCAAGCACCAATATTTTTTGCCAATAACTTAGAGGATAAAGTTGTGCCTCCTAGTTCTTTGTATTGAAATTATCATTAAAGTAACTAAATTTAAAGAAATTGGACCAAACCAGAACTTTTACACGAATTATTGCCTTCTGGTGGTGGGAATGCTCCCCCAGGACTAATCCTGTAACACTTCCTCAGTTTCATTAATATTTTCTTAATTAATGCAGGGCTGCCGCCATGAAGGAGATACTCCACCAGATTGCAGAATGGTATCTTTGAACTCCAGTTCCTCTGAATTTTCTCTCATAGGCTTAGGTCTAATATAGCGAATAAACGAGAGCACAACATTTCAAAACTTCCAAACCTAGAAACATCAGAAACTGATCTCCCACCCCAGTCAAACACATTCCTTTTCTCATTTCTATAAGGTGGAAAAACTGTCACCAGCACTTTTTTCCGCCCCCGACCTTAGTCCTAGCCACAACCTCCAGAAAGAGACAAATACACTGGCACTGAAGAATCAGATTTGATTCAATATTTGTCTCAGTACGTGTGGATCACGACACTAGAGACTCTCTTGCCAGAAGCAAAGGACTATAGCTATTGTCTCTCTACTGAAACAACTTGCATTAAATAGCGTGAAAAAGTTTCTCTGAAGCTGGACATCAAAACATTCTTTTGAAACTTTTTTTGGCAAGTACGCATGTTTTGAAGCGTTAGAAATGCTACATAAAAATTGGCCAAGACATCTGAATGACTGGACTGCAGAGCTGTGGAGATGCCCTGTAAGGGCGAACTTCAAGCATGTCTGAAACTCGATGAAATTTTCGTCTTGTTGGAATTAAACACAAAATTCTCCCAACATCAATAAAATCAAGATTTCTTCTGATAAAGAACACTGGTAGACGAACAAGTGAGCACAACTGGCAATCAATGCTTATAGAGGTAAGGCATAATTTTTAATTTCCATGTCAGAACAGTGAGGTTCTGTAATTGTCCTCAGCTGGAACAGTAAGAGCGAAAGATGTAATGCTTCTAAAAGGGAGCTAAATGTGTTTAGGAAAGACTCGTATGACACAGCTGTGATGGTGATGGTGATGGGCTGTCTTGATGATCCCAGAGGTCCCCGACTGTCGTACAATACCTGCACTGTAGTAATTCAGATAACACATTGGAACTTAAAACAGGAATTTCACAAGCATAACCGCCACAGACTGGCAGAAACATTTTACTGATTACACAAAAATAAAACGGGATGGTAATGTTTACTTCCTCCCTAGAGCTCCCTTTTTCCCAAAGAACAGCCCCAGTTTTCAGGTGCACCACGAAGAGCGGCATTGCAGCACACCCCATGATTTAAAGAATTGCTGCCGGCCTTCAGCACTCCGATTCTGTCACGCAGATCAACTGTGTCTCCACTATGAAGTTTGCACTACGACAGTGGCTATTTACTGACCGACTGGTGACCATTTTACCCTCCCAATTTATCCACAATTTCTTAGACAAGCTGAAATGGTAAACACACAGAACTAGTGCCATTAGATCACCGGAATCAATTTGAAAAGAGAAAAACAATCTGTCCTTGGACATTTGCTTCTCTACACTAAAGGCATCTCTTCATATTAAACTTCAAAGCTCAGATGCAAGAGAAACCAAACAGTTTAGAGCCTGTTTAAAGTCTACCACAGCACTCAGTAAAGTTCTGGACAAGAAAAAGTAGGGCTCTTCGAATGTTCCATCCCTCTCCCTCCACTCTGCAAAAAAGGATGACAACACATCTTTTGATGTTTTGAATTCTTCATGGCTTTTTATAGCAACATAACACTAGAGCAGCTTATTTAAATCTTCAATTTATCATAAAACCCAAAAGAGTTTGGTATAAGAAATTTCAATAAAAGCTTTAACTTTTCACTGGCAATGTCAAACTCCAAATTAACAAGAAGATAACTGTAAAGTTAAATCTTAATCGCCTACCTTTAAGTCACAGCAACAATTAATACAAGAATTATTTTTCTTAAGAGAAAATTACAGCAAAATATCTGGTTATTGTAACGAGAGGAGGCTGCAGCTGAAAGCAAGGAGATAACAGAGGGTGTTCAGTCCCATTACTGAATGGCTCAAGACCCAGGAGCAAAAGCACATACTAAGAACAGAACTAACTGTAAAAAAAGGGCATGAAAGCACGTAAGAAGTTTTTCTCCTAATTACGTAGCGGGGACCAATACAGTAGAACTTCTCTTACCTTTCTCAGAATAACATCACTGTTAAAACACTTTCAAGAAAAAGACAAAGGATCTAGATGACAGGAACAGAGTAATCTAAGACTAGTCACACACTGTGTTTATTTAACATTTGGAGTAAAAGCAAGTCTAGACCACAATCAGTAGTAAAACTGCCACTGCTTTTAATGGATTAATGACTAGCAGTCCATTTATTTCATAAGTCCACTTGTATCTATGTTTAAGCATATTGGCATACTTATGCAAATTAATACAAAGGTCAAGAAGGAAAAGAAAGCTAGAAAAAGGGTTAGCATAGAGCACTATATATTTGTCAAAACATAGCTGTTAGTACACACATGACATCACATTTTAAGTTAATGCAGAAATATCGTTATTTGTGTCCTGGTCTACCAATTATAATTTTCACTTAACAAAAGAAATTTTGATTACGAGATAAGGTTTGTATGAGTTAAAGGAAGGATAAATACAAATACAGTAACAGAAATAACTGCATCAGAGAGGGTTAAAAGGTAGCAGGCAGCAAAGCGTAATCAAAGTTGACTCTTGAGATGATAACACCTATTACAGAATTCCATGAATGCCAGAAAACATACCCTTTTCTACTATTAAGTTTATGAATATAATATTCGTAACAATCATTAGTAAAATGAATTGTTCGAAGGGTTGCAAGAATAAACTGTTCTGATTCCTTTCTGTCAGTCAATTATTGACACGCTGCTGGATCTGTGGCCTACTCTGAAAGATAAATACAATGTGATTTGAGAAGGGAACAGCCACTGGGAGACATAAATGCACCTGGGTCAGAACCAACACCAGTACCTTACAAAGGACTTTTCAGACAACAAAACTACCATGGAACTCCATGAGCAAAGTTTCCAGCAGAAGAAAAGCCGCGATTTTCACCAGACTTTGTAGATACTGATTTCTATAAATCTAACCAATTTTATAATGCCACTTAAGATATTGTTTATGGCTCCTGATTGAGGGAAAAAAAAAAGGAAATGTTCGTAATCTGAAGTATGTAAATGATCCCACTACTACAATGGTAAATCCTTAAATACCTGTTTAAGTGCCAGAAATTAAAGCAAAAATAGCATATAAAAAGCTTTTCTGACCTTTGGGAGCTTGAAACTAGGTCACATTTTCTTGTAAAAATTCGTTTTCCACACACCTCTAATAAAAACCCAATTCTTTCTTTCCATGTCCCCAAACTGTCTTCCCATTTGAGCTCAAGACACCCCATACATGTACTATGCAATAAATGGACTTATCTCGCATTACTCAGGGCTTTTTTCCAGCACACTATTCAGTAATCCACTTCTCCTACGACTTATGCCCATATTCCAAACTGTAAAGCCACAGTAAGCAGATCTTAAATATTCTTTTAAGGTAAACTGCTAGAAAATTGCTTTTCTCTCTCTCAAAATACATAAATGCGTATAGAACAAAGAGTAGGTAGATCAAACTTTGGATGTCAAAAATCCCCACCTTCACTATTGACCTTTTAAAATAGGTAAAGGTAAGAGAAACGCCTCATCTGGAAACTAAAAATGGCATGAATAATTTCTATCCTCTTTTCAGATTTTGCTATTATTCCCCTGGAATATAGTAACCTTGTTGGCTTTGCTTATATAAGCAGTAACAGATCACCTAGCTGGAATTTCTCATTCACACAAGCGATTTTACGCTAGACTGATCTTCCTGCACTCCTTTTTATATTCAGGCTTGGACACACACTCTCCCGTGCCGGAACACAGAAGGAAGGTCTCGCTGCTACGCAGCCACGTGAGCGTTTTACACGCACCTAAGACGGAGGTGACGCCAAACACTGAAGACCCACACAAATCGCCGACAACCAGCTCTTTCGCTTGCGTACACCAGGGAACGGGCACCTCAGTCCACTGCCAGGCGTCCGTCGCCTGCATCCACCCCAGGGCCGACAGCCAGGGACGCACAGCCAGAGGGACAGCACCACCAAACTGCTCCCAATGGCCACCTGCCATTTTTTTTCCCCTCAGTTACCAAAGGCACATGTCCCTGTCGTCTGTCTTTACAACCAGTGCTCGCCCTGGGATGAGGCAGAAAACACTTCTTTAACCATCATCCTACCGTCAGCTTCTTCCTTTGTGGGCTCAGTCCCAGTTTGTAACCGACTCTCACTCAACTTTAAAGGAAATTATTCCAAAAGAGTCACAGTCCTCATGCATCTGTTGTCTCCTGGTACACACACTGAGTTTCTGTGACATTTAGTAGGAACACCATGTAGGTACCCGAGGTTTACTTGGCGTTGCATTAGAACAGCTACAGATAGTGCAAACAAAACAAACACTGATTTCACCGAATCCAATACTTTAGTCTCGTGACCCTTTAAATTAAGCGGCCAAAAGACAGGAAAAGAACGAAGGACCTGGACTGAACAGGAAAAGTACCAAAAAACAAAAAAACAAGCAAAAAGAGAAAAAAAGAAGAGAGAAAGCTGTAGCTTATCTAATAGCCTATCATTATATCATGTTCTCCAGTTTCTTTGGGTTCAAGCCTTCATGATCCTGATTTTCACTTATTTCTAGTTTTGTAATAGAGAAATTTTTACAAGTTTTAAAATTAAAAATACATCCTCTTTCAGAGCATGCTCCGACAATAGAAACCAATGTGTATGGCAAATAAAACCTGTATGCAAGCAGTAAGACCTCAAAAGTGCCTTTTGCACCTTTTTTTTTTTTAATTGGATCACCGACAGTGTCAGTATCGACATCACATTTGATGTTTTCACAAGGTCAAGGACCAAAGACGCAAGCCAAAGACCGGTGTTGCATATGTAATTCAACTCATCATATGAACAATACCCCCAAAACAATCTCCAAGGAAGCATTCATGAAAGCTTTTCTATACAGCAAGATTTTATCACAAATTATTAAACACCATTAAAAACGGTCTGCTGTGATGTATGGAAAATCTCAGCCAAAGGGCAAAAATTCACAATAAGTGTACTTTTGCTATGTTTAGGAAAATGAGCAAATATTAAACATCATGCAAAAGGAAAAGACTTTATTGATTTCAATACTGTATTTAATTTGAAAGTTCCAAGCAGTGAAGATCAGAAAACCGAACTTAATTTTGCTCTCCTAAATACATCTATATTCTGCGTGCAAGCCACTAATTCTTAAGAGAAACCAGAAATGTCTTTTATCTAGTTACTGCTGACAGCCTTTTCAGCTGCCAGTCCTTGTTTGGGTTTCGAGTAATCCCAAGGTCTCCTGTTCTCTGCATAGCCGTACAGCTTCCGCAGCGCCACGCGGGCAGCTTCTTCCTCCGCAGCAAGCAGCGTTTCACCAGGACCTTCAGCTATAATCTTCTTATCACTTGGGAGAAAAAAAACCCCAAAATTAAAAACATTTTCTTCATGAAATCCTGAGCACTACTGGGTATCATGAATAAGGGCTGCTAGATTACTTTTTTTTTCCCCTCCAATGTCTGTGAACACCGAAGGTAATTTCTTATAAACACACAACTGTAAACATTTCCGTTGGTCTTTCCTGCAAAGATAAGTGATTGCACATTCACCAATGGAAACTCAAATCAGAAAAGTGTCTATTTCCTGGAAGAACACTGCTCTGTTCATTGCGACTCCTAACGTAACACCGATTCTTTACAGTGTTCCGTTTGTTAGCCCTGTTCAAAATACGCAAATTCGTTACTCTGGTTAGCTTAAACAAAGAAGTGAAATGCTTCTGTCTTCTCTCCTCCCTTGGTAAGAAAGCATTTTAAAACTTCTTCAGAAGGATTCAGAGAGAAGTCCTCTATGTTACGAAGCATGTGCTCAGCTCTGTTTAGTCAATGTCTGTGGGCACTGAATAGGAACAGTTTGTGAAGAGACACCAGGGATTCCAGAAGAAAAACCATCAAAGCTCCTTTCTTTTATATAAGATAATAAATCTCAGAAGGCGTATAAACCAAATCATGACAAATCAAAGCAAGTTAAGGCGACCTTCCCACGTGTTTATCTGCAGCTCATTTACCAAAGCAACAATGATGTGGGTTTTGGTGGAAAAAGGTCCTGTCCTGCTCCAGAGGAGCAATGTTACCCTAGGGGAAGAGACCAGGACAGGCACTGAGCACGCCAGGGACGATTGGCACTTCCAAAGTCTTCTCTGGAGACACACGCTCCTCTTGCCCAGTTTACAGTGCCCGTGATTTGAAAACTAAAAAGCTTCTCTGGAATAGAAGTCAAGTGTCTCTTCAACCCCACCTCCCTCGATGCCGAGTCTCTTTACCTTCCCTGGGCCCTGCTTACAGCTGTGGTCCCTCCAAAGCCATTCAGTTACGCTGTTTGCAAGGTGCCTACGTCAGGTCACCCAGAACTCACACCTGGACTCTTTCATGCACCCGATTCAGACTCTGAAGCCCTTTAGTCAGAGACAGTCTTGTTACGCATCATTACAGCGAGCCATGGCCAGCCCTCAGATGGCCGATTCTATATGGAAGTCACTGTCAGGTTTCTCCTCTGTGGTAACTTGACCAAAGAGCACAAGCAGAAAAGCAAAAGACCATCTTCCCTCCTCCCCTCTCCCGCAGCTTAAATCCATCTCACTGTAAATTAATATTGTACTAACCAGTACAGTCCAACAAAGTACAGTGGCAGAACCGTGCTGACTCCCAGCTGCCTGGTAATTCTTGGTTCTGGAGAAGAGATATTCCTCTTGGTCAGCTCTTCCACTAGTAAGCCCATAGGATTTATAACTTCCCAGATCTCAAACAGGTCTTTTCCAATCAGCTGGGGAATAAAAAAATCCTAAAGAAGAAAATTTAGAAGTTACAATTAATGAGAAAGGTAATGAAGGCTCTAACTTCTGATGTCTCCTAATAAAGACACGATATGAAGAGGCATTAACTCAGCTGACAATAAACTGATGAAACGAACAATGAAGCCGCCTCAGTGCTCCACGGCAGCCGAGCACAGCTAAGCAGCACTGCGACGCTCGGCAGCTCCGGCTCTGCCTTAGCCGCTGCCAGGACGCGGCCCCGGGCAAAGCCAACCGCCAGACCGAAAGGAGGGCCGGCGCTGGCCTGAGCGCGGGGCCGGGACACCGCTTGCGCGCAGCTCCGAGCACGAGGCACGCCACTCGCGCTGTGCGCGAAGCTGCGCATCAGGGGAGTTCTGCAAACAGGTAGAGGGGAGCGCGCAGACCCCCAGGACTTTCACCGCTTTGGCTCTCTCGCCTGTTAACGGATACTTGCTCTGACAGAGACCTCGCAGTGGCGCTGTATCAGAAATAAGATTTTAACAAACGTTTCTCCATTGCAACACCAGAAATTAGTGAAAAGGATGACTGAAAGGGCAGTAGCTGCTAAGGCTACTTTGATACACTGCACTTCAACTGAACATTTTTGTATGAAATATCTTTAGGTGCTTGCACTCCTGCATGCAAAGCCTACGAACTCAGTCCCTGCTTTATATAAAGTGTTTTTTAAAATAGAAGATATATGTGACCTTACATGGAATAATTTCATTATTTGATAGTGTAGTGCATGGAATATAATGCTTTCCCTTAGCAAGTGTCAGCAAATACTAAAATACCACCACTATAAATCAAAAATATCTGATTTTATGCAATTGATCAGCCTGTGCTTCTTCAAGGAAAAAAACATCAAACCAACAAAAACCCCACAACCCCAAACCTCCCAGCCAGCCACCACCCAGCAGATCTCACTGTTAATTGTCTCGTTACAGGTATCGTCAAACCTCTGCCAGTCTCCCTGGATCTCTGGCCATCAAGGTACAAGGCAATATTTAGGTTTTTTGCCTTTTTTTTTTTCCCCCCCTGTAAATCCTGAGACTCTTAGACGTTACTGTTGCCAGGACAAGAGTATCTGATTGGAAATGACTTGCCCTGACAAAGACCCCCGCCTTCTCGGGCCCGCTGCTGTCGAGCAGGGCTCCTATCACGGCGAAGAACGTCCTCTGCAGCACGTCCGGCGGGACGGGGAACTCGCTGCACAGCGTCAGGTCCTGCACAGCCAGGTTTCGCGCCACGTACGAAACAAGCTCCCGGCTGGTGAGAAAATCGACGAGCGCTGCTCTCCCCTCGGCAGGCAGGGCCGGGTGGGCGCCTTCGAAACACCGCGCCAGGTACGAACGGGAAAACGCCGTCCCGCGGCCGGCCAGGTCCCGGTTATCCCGCAGGCGCAGAGCCGCCGCCTCCTCCAGCCCCAGCGCCCGGCGCCTCGCCTCTTCGCTCTCCACGTAGCAGGCATTCACGAAGGCGGTCCTGAGGAGATCGGGCGCGAAGCGCTCGCCCAGCCGGCAGCCGAACGCCTGCACCTCCGCCGAGTAGTCCCAGTTGGGCTTCTCCGACCTGCGGGCGGGTGCGGGACGCGCTCAGGAACGGAGCCCGGAGGCCCCCCGGCCGCAGGCCCCGCGCCTCCCCGCCGGCCGAACGCCCCCGGACCCCCGGACCCCACCCGCGGAG
>Ga0065711_1038026_pt1 | contig 19231 bp, 10 predicted proteins | sample Hoacrofraction12_FD_59098 | JGI IMG/M metagenome (GOLD analysis project Ga0065711, IMG submission 59098) | Hoatzin crop microbial communities from Cojedes, Venezuela - Epithelial fraction 12 v2 (version 2) | ecosystem: Host-associated > Birds > Digestive system > Esophagus > Crop | place...
TTCACACAGGCCCACCTCTCCAGCTTGTCCAGGTCCCTCTGGATGGCATCCCGTCCTTCTGGTGTCTCGACCGTACCACTCAGCTTGGTGCCATCTGCAAACTTGCTGAGGGTAATCTCCACTAACAGGGAACGAACTGCATCATAAGCTGGCTGCGCTCCACATTTACAGAGGCTCAAGCTCTTTGGTTAGCCCTGAACGACGGAGCTCGCTCCCAGCAAGCCCACCCTCCGTGCAGCCTGCGGTCCGGGAGGTGGGCTGAGGGTTACTCACAGACGGAGCGCCGACACGGAAGGCTGCTGGTGCTGGATGCAGCAACCCACGCTGCAGTCCCAGCCGTGCCGCGCACAACAAGATACTGCTGGTCTTCGTTGCACAACAGAGTTAGGCAAATATCCCCAAAATAGAAGAAACCCACTTAAACAGCCTTCTGTAATTTCAGGCTAATGAATGCATGGATTAAACTCCACGTCCTAAGGGAGTGGTCACAATGTGCTAGCCTACTTTCTACCTTAATGCCACGGCAGCACTCTGATATCCAAACAATGTCCTCAGACCAGCCGTTCCCAAGCAGGGGACAGCCCAGACTGCATTTGTAGCAAGGTGTACACTCACCCTGTCACTAACTCAGTCTTCAACTCAGACCTCTCAGTCTCAGTAATCTCTTGGATATGTGAATGCTTCTCTCTGCTTACAAGGTAAAACTCCCGTATCTCACGTCTTGTGCTCTATCCATTCTGAGTCAATGTCCAAGGCCAATTTTTCTAGCATTGCTCTTGCTACACCGCCTTTTTCTGAATTGGCATCCCCTCCTCTGCCATGTTAAAAATGATTTGCTTCTGTTTGCTTTTGAAGGCTTTGATTCCCACTCTCATGTCTCATTTGTTATTAGGTCAGCTGTCTCTCTGGCCAGCCTGTGCCGCCCACCATGGAGGTGGATGTTCAAACAAGATATTCTGCACTTCCTCCTGGTCTACTCGGGACAGTAATAAACAGCCAGATGAAGACCAAGCCTCTCTTGTCCACATCCATTCTTAAAAATCTTTTGTACCTTGAAGGACTCAAAATTTGATAAAACTTCAGCTGTTAAGACAAAAATAAAATACTGTTATCAATTCTGCCGCCTCGCTGTTTCCTCGTCTAGGAGCTGCCTACGTGTTGCCCGAGGTTGGTATGCACCGCTGCGGCAAGAGGCAGTGTGCTGTTCCGTCTGTCCAGCTCCACGCTCAGCAGCACTTCACCCCCTAATCAGGATGCCCATAAGAAGAATGGAGCAGGTTTAATTGAGACTGTGGTTTTGCCATGTGAGGAACAGTGCCCGCAACCTAGTGGTCCTGCTGGAGTGGGGAAGGTGGAGGAGCCGAGGAATACTTCGACCATGGTGTTAGATCTAAGTTGTGGATATTTATTTCTGAAGGAGCAGATTAGGAGTGTGGGGAACATCAAGTTTAAACCAGCTTGACACTACCTGGTAACTTCTAGTCATTATCTATGTCATATATGAAAATCAGAGTAAAATAAAAACTGATCTAAAAGACAAACAGTCATTATTTCTGCAGGGTAAGAGCTTGATCCTGGGAATATGGCTTGGCAACCTGGGAGCTTAAGAAATGCATGAGGGAGTAAATCTGCTAGATTGCTTTTCCTTTTCACCCCATTACTGTCATGCTGCATGGTGGTACTGACAAGAAGTGTGATGGCAATACTCTCTTGCACCTGTGCTTCCCTTCATGCACACTTTTAATTTTGAAAACACTCATTTTTGAGAGTACACATTCCTTATACTGACATCTGATGGCTTTGACTAATAGTTGACAGGACGGTGAATCAATATTCAAGTTTGTTCATGTTGTTAACTGGTAATAAGGAAACAATAACTCTGATGTCTTCACTCTTGGGATTGTCTTGTCTCTATGCAAAAAGACATACTAGCTTCGCTACAAGGATCTGGGGTAGTGCAATGGTTTTTTTTGCCTGTTGCAAAACAGCTTTTCAGCAGATGGGAGGAAGTTCTTTTGTCTCAAGTAATATTTTTACTTTCTGCATTGTATAATGTTAAGTGCTCCACATTTATTCCATACCAAGCTTTTTTTGACATACAGACCTCTGGTAGAAATCTACTTAGGGATTAAAACTTGTGTTCAGTAGCTGATTGCTCAGTGGTCTTACCCTTAAAGAACAAGTATTAAATACTTTCTAAAAAATTACAATGTGCTTTTTCCATCTCAGCCACTTGTTCCTGGCTGATGTAGTTAATATTGACCAACATATAAAACATTAAAGACAAAGACACTGTCTCTGGGTTTGGAGATCCTTGAACCACTAACTGTTGGAGACATTCAGAGGAAAAATCATTACAAGTTTACCCTGTTCTTACACTCTTCTACTCACATCCGTCACTGGTCATTGCTAATAACAGACTGATGGGCTGGATGAATTTCTCATGTGTCCCGAAATGGCTGTTCTGAAATTCATCAGCCCACCTTGGCAAAGGGGAAAGACTTACCCTTTATAAAAGCAGGCTTCATGTAAATGAGCCAGCAGCGTGAGCCAAAAAGCACCTTAATATCAATTTTGGTGCAGATACTGCTACCTTTCCTTCAAGTGAAGGGAACTGCACTCTTCAAGTACTGCTATGGAAATCGGTGTGACTGCTCAAGGAGGGAGTCTCTACCCCATGTAAATAAGAACATCCCTGAATAATTTTGTTCATTAATTTCAGATGTTAAAAAAGTAATTAGCAAAATCATTTCAAAAACAACTTCATCCAGTCCTCTTATGGGAAAGCTCAAGAGAAGAGAAGTAGACGGAATTAACTGTGGTGTTCCAAGGGCAAGCACTGCAACAGCGACAGAGCAAAGGCACTTCTGCCTTGCCCCTCGCCTGCAATAAACACCTCCTGCTGACATGAGGACTCTTGCTCTTAATTATACACCCACTAATAATCTCAATGTTTGCTCCAGTAACACATTTTTTGAGATGTGGCAGTTAGTGATATGCATTTTGAAGACTTCTGAGATGACAGAAACCTGTCGTGTCCCCCCCCCACGTTTTCTCTCACGCAACCAAATCTTGTACATCCACGCTTCTTGTGCTTTTTGCTCCCGCCTTTCAGAAAAGTGTAACTGGAAAGATATGTAGACAGCTTGGTCCTATCCTGCTTCTGAAAAATTTCTATGCTTTGAACATTTTGCCTGCAAAAAGGTCTTGTCTCTCAATACCATGAATACAACCAAATGACAGCCTTCAGAAACAGACAGCCCCATTGTCAAAAGACCGACAGCTAATCGAGGCGCAAGCGAGATGTTCTGTGTTACCAGAAACATTCACCTTGCTTTATCTTTCATTCAATTCAGAGTATTACATTCGGAGAAAACTGGCACCAGAACAGGATGCTCAATATTGCTTCTCACAAAGTTTGAAAAATGCTGGGGTCTTTCCATATCTGTCAATCAGGTTCCTGGAAGAGCCTAATTTTTTTCAAGAGGGGCTTCTGAAAAATCTGACTGCAGTAGCAAAAAGAGCACGACTATATACACAGCTTCGCGAGCTCTCCCCCATGTCATGCTACCGAAGCACACGCCAGACGCAGCGAGGTAGTCCTCTGCCCAACCTCATAAAAGTCTGCTGGCTGAGGGGCCTCCACGTCGGAGCTGGCTCGTCTCTGACACAGCTCAAACGGCGGGCCAAAGAGCTCGAGCTGACGGAACCCAGCTGTGCGGAAAGCCTCCAGCGTGTTACACTGCAAATGCAGAAAAAGCAACTAAAAAAAACAGGAGATGAGTTAACGCCAGAGAACAGGTTATTGAAGGTGGCAGAATTGCCTAGTGCTGGGAGAGACCCAGCGGCTTTTCCCAACTTTGTTGTGACTGATAGGGCAAACATTTCTTTATCTCAGTGTTCCCCTTGTCTTTTCTGTTAAGTGTTTTGGGATTACTGGTAAAAAAGTAACACCTTCCAGAAAAGCCATACAGAAACACAGCAATGTAATTATTACATTCTTTTTTTAAAATCTCTTTCCCCTAGGATATGCAGACCGAAAACATGTTACATCAAAGTTAAAGGGGGGGCAAAAAACCCCAAACCCCAACAGCTTATTATGTTTTATCCCCCAAACTCTCCTCTCTGGAATCTTGATATTTTCAGACTATCAACTTCACTAAGAAAGCGGTAATGTCATCGGGAACTGGGAGGTTCCATTGCTGGCAAGCTCCTTTAATGAAAGTATCAAGCATCTTGTAAAGGGTTCTTTAAAAACTTCCTGCCCTCTCTGGCAGTTCCCAATAACATAGGCTGCCCTTCTCAATACAGATCTGGCAGTGTACATTATTATCGCCATTCTAGCAGAAAAAAAATGGAAAGTCTTTAACGTGGTCAAATGAAATGTTATGAATACCCACTTTAACTTACCCTGGTTTGGCCTTTCCATTAAACCTCTTGTCTGCTAATTTGACCACTTTTCTGTATATTTGCTTCTCTTTTGGGAGTAATAGCTTTGCATGCCAAAAAAAATTTTAAAAAAATTATTATCAGTTTACGTACAGGTGCTGTTCCCAGCAGAAGTGTTTATGGTTTGTCCTAGGTCTATAATGAACTAAACTTAATTAGAAATACAACTCTAAATCAAATCATAATTCAGCTGCCAGGCTTTGACTGGACAAACTGCAACAGGTAGTTGGGACAGCTTTCAAACTCCTTGCATTTTTCTTTGCTCCCAAACCAACTTCTGAATCAAAGATTTCTCGCCTTCAAGCCACCAGCTTACTTATCTGAAACTCTGGAGTGGTGGCTTTCAGGCTTTTTGAACTGCAGATGCCTAAGACCCCCTTATGAATTCAAGTCATTGATAATGGGTTTGCTTTTTCTTTTTAACCTCTTTACGAAGCCCGTAAAATTCATTCATGAATCCTGAGGGTTTTGCAGACCACAGCTGGAAAACCACTGTTTAAGGGCAGCAGCTTGCCCACATTATGCGAGTCAGACTTCTCATCTTAACTCTGTGACCTATCATCATTTAAAAAACAATATAATAATCAAATTTAGGAATAGTAAACAGACTGGGACAAGGGTTTCTGGAACGTGGCCTATTTAACATAGACCAACAGTAAGTAAAACAGAAGAAGCTCTGTAGCAGACTAACATGTAATAAGCACAATTCTGAATGCAGTTATATACTTGGAAGCCAAAGATTTTAGTCCCCTCAAACAGGCTAATCAACCAAGTTGCATACTGCTTCTTTGTAAAACCATTTTCTCCAAAAAGTTTCTCACGAAGGATTTTTCCCCCCAGAAACTGCAGATTGTGCTCTGAATAAACACAGACCTTCAGCAAAGATCAACAATAACGTGAAACACCCACCTGCCCAATATACCCAGTGGCACTGGGTTGCTGCCCCTCTGGCTGAGACCCAACGCCCTGCTGCCAGTGGGCTGCTAGCAACTCGGATGTACAGCCTGAATTACTGCTTCAGCTGAAATGAGCTGTTAAACCAGACACAACTGCTTTAAACCTTCCAGCTTTGAAGAAGGGGCAATTATTTTTCTAATTAGCTGTATCTGGCATAGCTGTTCCCCGCATCATCCTCCCCATCCCCGGTTTTTCCAGCATACACAAGAGCAATGGCTGAAAACTACTGTAGCTTTGGCAGTCACACAGGCAAGCGCTGGAGCAAGCCCCAAAAGGCAACTACAGAAGAGACTGGGAGGTCTAACATGAACTAATGAGGCACAGAGATAGAAAAAAGGTCCCAAACCAAACCACAAAATCCTTTAATGTATTCTTAATCCATCAGAAACGGTTACAGGATGCAAACTAAATTCCTGAAGATGCAAGATTTTATCACAGGAATCCAGCAGAAGTTTTTTGGTTTTTTTTTTCTAGCTTAAAATCTACCTGCAATTGTAGCTCTCTGCAACTTGGCTGGTCTAATACAAACTTACAAGAACGCAAGTGACAACAGTAGGTCTTTCTGGGACATCAGCAAATTAGATTTTCATTTAAAAGGTCAATTTGTTTATATTACCTACATATGAATTTGGAGACTTCTTTAATAAAATGATTTGCTAAGTAGATTTCTCAGCCCCATTCCCTATTTCTGTGACTCTTTGTAGCGTAAAACGATTAGGATTTAGATCAATGCCAAACTCTCATTGCTGTCTCTCAAAGGGTCTCCAACTGAAAAGCTTTAGTTCACTATGCCAACTGGTCCCAGCTTTCTTTCGGAAAACACATCTAATACACATTCCAAATTGTTGTAATGATCACACAGAAGATGGGAAGCATTATTCAACGTGATTATTTATATTCCATAGAATAAGAGATTAAAATCAGGTGTTGAATAATTTTATTTAAGTATTATTACAGTGATCATGTGAAGAAAATGTGTGTCTCTGGAACGTAATATAAAACTTGTTCAAAGATTAATTCAGTGAAAATGATTCTCTGCCTCAATAAAAAATAGCCATTGAACTAATGCATCTCATACTTTGTTATTTCAGACATAAAGAACTTAACAAAAGAGGGTCAATAATTATTGTGAGAAACCACAAAAATATACAGAAAAGTCAACAGTTACTGACAGTTTTGTCAATCTCCTAATCTTACAAATCAGTCGACGCATGAGCACCAATAGCTGGAAGCAGTGTGAACCAGAACACATGGAGGTAAACCTGAATCATCATTTGCAGAAGGCACAGCCAAACTCTTCCTTCACACTCAACAAGTCTCTGCAGAGAAATCAAAATGGCTACATCATCTAAAGCAGAAGTGAGACAAGATCACAGGGACAAATGAGATTATTGCAATGACTGGAAAACTTCTCTCTCCTACTTTTTTCAATAACAAGTTGAAGAAAAATGAGTAGCCACCATCAGTAAGCGAGCTTTTGCTTAGAGAATACTACAGAGAAACACAGAGATCAAAGAGACAATTAACAAATACCACCTGAAGTGATAAAGAACTTAGAGCAATTGAAATATTGAATTTATCTGTCCTCCTGGTATATATGGTATACAATGGTAATTTTAAACAGAAGAACATGCAGCGAATTTTCCCCTGCAAATGCTCAGGGTTAACTCAGATTAATGTGAAAAAGGTCAGATGAGGGACAAGCAGGGTCATAGGAATTAACGTCGGGGTCAGAGTTTTGCTAGCCCAGACTGCCTACTGGACACATACATCGTGTTTCACTAAGTACTACATCAACGTTAATCAAGTCTAATAACCTTTTCCTGAGATGTCCCAGGAAACGAGGTAGTAAAATTAAAACAGTTAGATGTCTGCTGAAAAGCAAATATATTTATTATGCACTTTCATATACACAGGGATTTTTTCTTAATATAATACAAGGAATAAAATAAAAATTTTACAATGTGAAATTCATTCAATGTACATTAAAGGCTATTTACAACCCACTCCAGGAAAAACTATCTGCAAACCAAGTTAACTGCGGAGTTCAGATGGGGAATATTAAGCATAACAGACATTTGCATAGCAGAGTAACTGATGAGGGAAAATACCTTTTTATTTTTAAACAAACGGTAATGTTCTCAATACTGATCACAGAGAAGACAAAAATGCATCAATTGTGCCTCTGTATCTCTTAATGCATTTCTCTTTTGAAGAGTTTTTCCACATGCATACAGTATTGATACTAGTGTCCACAAAAGTCTTTTCGCCAGCTCTCCTACCAAGAACTGTAGACGTCTTGTGGAGATGACTTTGGAAGGACCAGTGAAATGGGATGAAGAGAAACAGGATTTATGTTTTATTCAGGGTTTTTAGGTTGTGAGAACCATTACACTGCAAGAAGAAACTGTGCTGAGTCACAGCTATGCAATTCCATTCACTGCGACTGTACAGACGTGAAAGAGCAGAGCAGAACAGAGCAAACAACAGGGGGAACAGCAACTTCTGTTTGTACGCAAAACCCTCACAAATGATGATATTAAAAATCACACACAACAGTAATGTGGAATTACACAGACCTTCTGAGAAAGTAGATGTCTGAAAGCAATTCATGCTCTGTTCCAAAGTGATATTAAAAATTTGTAAGAACTGTCAATTCTGAAAACATTTTCAGCACGTCTACTTTCTGCTGATTTGGACATGAGGTTTCCCCACCGTTTCAAATGTAGATACTATTCACACAAAAGCCATCAGGCTACCTGTAAGTCGTGGGCCCTTGTGAAACTGGCCATATTTTTATGTCCTCTGTCCACAAGGTGCAATTAATAACAACAATAAAATTAAATAAATATAATCCCATGACAGTCAAGGTCAGTAGAAAAATGTCGACATTCAGTGACCCCTTTCTAGAGAACAAAACATACATCTAATTACTAAGAACAGCTGTACTCTTGCACAGTATTGCAAATGTACTATACTTTAGGTTTGGAACAAGTCTGCTGAGAACATTTTGGTACTCTCTCTTTACTGAGCCACCAACCCTCCTAAGGTCATTCTGCCAGACTCCTGTTTCGTTTATTTTATAATTGTCCCACAGGGACAAGAAATTCAATACATGAAACAGAATAATCCATACTGCTGTGTGTCCACTTTTAACATCTAATTTTACTATATGCTGAATGCCTGGCTATAAAAGATTATTTTTACATTTAGTAACAAGCAAATCAGAACGGAGGTGTAAGATATTAAAAAAGTTTTGATGATTGTTAATAACAAAACACGGAGCCCTTTAGTGCCTCAGAATATGCACTACATATACATCCAGGGGCCATTTATCAAAGTTTAAGGATAGCCATACATCTGATTAATCCTCTATGAAAAATAACCTCAGCTTTCTATCATCTTATTTGTGGAATGATCAGAATTAGAGTATGAAAAAGATGAATCCTAAGCCTTTAGAAGAAATACTCACATACAAAAATAGGCTTATTTTCTAAAGAGCAAGGCTGTGTAATGGTGAATAGCAGAATATAGCTTGCATTTTTAGGAGAAAATAACCCACTTATTTCATTTTATCACTCACAGAGCTGTGCACATTCAAAGCAAAAATTCATACTGTTCACTTTCAAAACAATGGCCTTGATTTTGCTCTCTTTCATATAAGTAAAATTCTTCTGCTGTAAGAGTGGGGAACCAGCTTTCCATTAGCCGTAGATGAACTCTCCAGGTTGCTGATTAACCATGCTCCAGGTACAGGTACACGCACGCTGGCTCTACCTAATCCATCTAAAGCAGTAGCCACATTCATACAAGTTTGTGCTTTAAAGAGTTATTGTCTCAGGACAGGGCTAACTCAGCAGTCTCTGTACTCCCCAGACAACGGTATCACTAACCCCTTGCTTCTCCATTGTACTCTCACTGTATATTCTCTCAGCCTCTTTAACAAAGCTTCTGCATTTTCCATGGTTTGTTTTACTGATGTTCTCAGTACAGTCCTTTGCCATGGAAAACAGAAAGAGCTGTTTCTAATGTATAAAAATATACATGAAAGCAGGATCAGACCTTTCACTTTAGCACCTAAAACATACCCATATTCCGTTACCTCATTACCGTAACAATAATGGAAGCTATTGAAGATCAGGCGTCCAAGAGCAAATTTGCCTATTGCATTCAGTGGTCACAGTCTGCCGTCCAGATTTGGTGCTGTAGTACCACATAGGGGATTCTGTCTCTTAAAAATCCCAAAGATTCTGCAGATGGTTGCAGTCCGACTCCTTTGCTACCACTGAACAGCTATGACACAGACAGAACACACAAGTACAGTATTTATAAAATACTGTTACAAGACTTGTATTTCTGGAGAGAACTTATTGAAGTACAGGGGGAACTGACCATACATTACAACAACCAAATGTGACAACCTGTTTGCTTATTTTCTTTAGCCACAGGAACATAAATACAAAAAGCATTGCCTTTCCATATGCAGTTCACTGTGGCACATGCACCTCTACCAAGCATTCTAGAATAGGAAATCAGAATTCCTGATGGTAATTTTCAGCTGTTGTCAGGGAAATACAGCATTTATCTTTCTGCAAGTTAAAAAAGTGCTCATTCTGTGTATTAAATCCAAAGTACACAAAATAAATTTTTGAAGCACAAAGGGTTATACTGAGAAGGCAGCCTGAAAATGTAGGCACGTTACAGTAATTAAGGTAACTGTACTGCAGTAATCACATTCTTGAATTTCTAGGTGGACTAAAGAAGCATCGTACGCTTTCATCCCAGCCAGCTGATAAATCATTTGGAGCAGAAGCGCTTCTGTTCATAGCATCATGGAATTGGCCTAAAAGTACAAAACAAAACATTAAGTTTTGAAATACTCAGTAACACAGTGTTGTCAGAAAGAGCGCTGTATCATTTCTAATTAAAGTTAAAAGCACGCCAACAACCCACCAATGAAGGAAAGTATTTCCTGCCTGACTCAAATCCCACGATTGATTTCCTGTACTCGCTGCCATCCAAAGCAGCTACAAGGCACCCACGGCAGGGGAGCTTCCCAAAGAGCGCTTGGAAGCAGCAGCCAGGGAAGGAAAGCCATTCCTCAGGTGCTCGGGCAGAGTATTTCTGATGCGATCCTCCACCAGTGACTAATTGATTCACTGGTCAGGGAAAATACTGGTTTTGTGCTTGAGACTTGGCAAATGAGGAGGTAAATTATAGCCTGCACCAAGCAATTCATAATCCACACAAAACTGTTTTGAACTTCCATATTTAAAATGAAGCTATGAAAAAATGTTAAAAAGAAAGCAAAAGGAACTATTTAGTTATTCAACACCTCATATGCTTAGCCACTTGCATAAATAACCACGTACTTCACAGAGAAAACCCCCCAATTTTTAATAAAGCAGTATTTGTTCCAGATAAGGCAAAGCCCAATTTTAATTTTAAAATTATATGTGGAATGTTCAAATTTTTTGACATGCTTTGCTTATATTTCAAAATCAAAGATGGAAAATTCATCAAAACTAGTCTTTTGATGTCAGGTTAAATCAATACATCCTAGATCAGAACAATACAATTTATTTACAATAAAGTGTAACATGAAAGCAAGCACTGAACAGCTACAGAAGAGTTAGGAAATACAATTCTTAATTATACATTTTAATATGTTTTATGGAGGCAGGAAAAAAATTAGAAACAAATGTAAATCCTCTTTGGACATGATGTAGAACTGTCGGAATCTAAAGTCCTTCTGACTTTTATGAAGATTATCTCTCACCTGCTTATTCCTCTCTATGCCTGCTCCTGTTGCCCTGCCTCTTCACTTCTGCCTGCCCCATAGCTCATCTGACCCTTTGCCAACATTTGCATTTTACAAATGTGCAGGCTCTAGTACATAGCTTTTTGAAACACTGTATTGTTTCAAATATTTTAATTTAATCAAAATGCCAACCCCAAGGAAACACCTTGGGAGTCCTGCACAATATTCTAACACTCTGCAATTCACAAGAGACCTCAACTACATCTAGAGAGATGCATTCTCTTAAAGTGAAATCCATTCCCAGGACATTTTGGGAAAAACCCTGTCTATGTGTTTTTCACAGCTGAAAACCTCGCATTTGTGGATTCTGCAATTGTTCTGGAAACCTGCAGTCTTTGATGATTTGCAGCAGAACCGAGCCAGCTAGCGGGAACATTCTTGTGGCAAGTAGCTGCAGTCTGATCTGTCAAAAATGTGGCATTTACACAAACAAAAAATACGTCTTCAAAAGTACGCTAATAAGCAATACGAGATGTGCATACATTTCATTAAAATGCTGCTTCTTTGAAATTCAAATAGAAAATATATCAATTATTAACACCTTCCCAATACCCTAAAAAAGATTAACTTCCTAAGGAAAAGGGTGAAAAATAGTTCTATTTTAGCTGGCTCACTGACATTTCAGGTCTGAAAAAGCTACACAAAATTCCTTTTTCAGGTTAAAATTCAGTATGGGAGAGAAAGAGAGAAATCTAAATGAACTCCACTCATTAAGAAATACAGAATGGTCAGAAGATTGGTACCACAACACAGATTCTAATCTTGCCCTGAGGAATGCCATCTCTTTTATAGGAGGGTTACCTTCACAGTAACAGCAGTATAAAATCAAAGTTTTAGTGTAGTATTTTAACCTTTTAATCTGTAGATAATTATGCTACTGAGATTTTACATTTAAAACCCAAATTCACAAAAGTGGTTGCCTGTAACTTACAAGGATCTTCAGAAGCTTCCTGAAAAGCATTTCTGTAAATAATGAAACGATTACTTTATCTGAAAATATCACACATTAAAATTTCCAGCTGTCCTTATGTTCAAAAATAAAATTCCAAATCAATCCTACATGAAACCTGATGTTTTACTCAGTCACATATCGAAGACAGTGGGGTACGATTTAAGCAACCAGAAATCAACAGAAAATATGATGGCAATCCTATTCCTCTACGGTTGATGTTTTTAAACAGCAAAACTACTACTTGCCAGGTTAAGGTTTTAACTTTCATGGTTTTCATTAAGAAAGCAATTATGATGATAAACGAAAATGAAACGTAATTTTAGCGTATTTAAAATGCACATGATAAAATACATGCATTTGCTTCCTTTGCTACTAGATGAGTTACCTTTTACAATGGTGTTTCCTTCTTGTAGTTGAAACTTGGGTCGCTACCTTCAATCTGAAGTTTTAAGGCTTGCTTAAGGCTGAGTTCTGTCTCTGCGGGAGGATAGCCTTCCAATACTTCCTGATGCCCTCTATCCTGCACTGTTCGTGGGACAGAAACCCTACCGAGAAAAACCTGATTGCTCTGAAGATGGTAATTTGGATTCGTCATAATTCCATTTCTCTTCTTCTGTTCTCCACTCTGTTGGTGAATTAGGAACTGTTGCTGAGATCGACCAACTTCTTGGTGAGCTGGCGGGACCAAAATTTTGCACTGTGGCTCTCCCGGCACTGACTTAAGTGGCACACTTGTCCCAGATTTGGCAATAGGTACTCGTTTGTCAAACTGAGTCATTTCATACTCTAACACTTTTGGTTGGGAGGAACTACTTTGCTTTATTTTTTTTCCAGCTGACCCAGATTTGCTGGAGTTGTCCGTTTTCCCCCCTTTGTTAGCTTTAGTTGATTTCAAACTAGGTTTTACTTGGCTCCATTCAAACTCACTACTTGGGGAATTATGATTTTGACTTAGGGAATGGGTTGTGGAAGAAGGAGAAACAATAGACTGCCTACTTCTGCTGCGTGGCAGGGAATGTTGCTGTATTTGCTCTGTGAATGACAGGCTATGGAAACTATCAATGGGCACTGTCTGAGCAGTTGCAGTCGATGATGTAGTGCGGAGAGAAGAATTTTTGGAACTTTTCAGGGAATTATTTGATAAAGATGACTTCTGACGGTCAACCGTAGAATCAGGCGACTCTGAAGGAGAACTGAAGGCATGAGCAGGCCCATTAGACAAGCCACGTATACTAGGCTGCATATCTCCACCAGTACTCCCTGAACTATTCGACTTCATTGTTAATGACTGCATTTTAGAGGAGACTGACTGTAAGGGTTTTTGCTCCATTGTGTGGACTGGTGATGGAGTGCAACCATTCAGAGTAGATGCACCATATTTTTCCAGTAATTTAATAATCTGAGAGTGTCCATTTTTAGCTGCAACACGCATAGCAGTGCGTCCAAACTGGTCGGCGTGATTTGGATCAGCACCATGCTCCAGTAATATCTGGACAACGTCAATGTGCCCTTCTTGGGCTGCAATGCAGAGTCCAGTAGCACCTTGATTACACGTATGGTCAACCAGAGCTCCATGCTCAATGAGAAGCTGCACTACCTTCACATGACCTTGCCATGCAGCAGACTGCAAAGCAGATCTCTTCTCATTATCTGCAGCATTCACATCAGCATGGTATGTTATCAGCACCTGTACCATCTCCAAATGGCCCTGCCAGCAGGAAACATGGAGTGCCGTTCTTCCTTCAGCATCACTTGCTTCTACGTTTGCACCATTTTCTAAAAAATACTCAGCCATCGTAAGCTGGTTTTCTAATGCTAAGATATAAAGTGTTGGCCGGCCATCAGCATCTTTGTAATTTACATCCGCTCCATGGCTGAGCAGTAGTTCAACTATATCTCTGTGACCTTCTAATGCAGCAACCCGGAGAGCGTTTCTCCCATCATAGCCCCTCTGATCGACGTTGGATTTATTTTCCAGCAATATCTGCACACAATCATAGTGACCTTCTTGCGCAGCTAGTATGAAAGGTATGCGTCCATCATTATCAATTTCATTTGTTCTAGCACCTTGTTCTATAAGAGCTTCACAGATCAACCTGTGACCTTCAAAAGCTGCCATATGCAAAGGTGTCCAGCCTGCATCATCTCTATGATTTTCATCTAGCCCCCTGTCCAGCAGAGTCCGTACTACTTCAACATTTCCTTGTGCAGAGGCTATGCTCAGAACTGTTCTCCCTTCACTATCAATGCTATCAACAGCTGCACCCCAAAATAAGAGAGTATTTACAACTGAAGCATGGCCCATAGAGGCTGCTGCCAGAAGTGGTGTACGACCATTGTTGTCTGTGTGATCGACATCAGCTCCTCCTTCCAGAAGTAGATCAACAACATCTACATGTCCTTCATAAGCAGCTACCAGCAGTGGAGTCATGCCATCTTTATCACAATGGTCAACTTCAGCACCACGGTCAATCAGAAGACTAACCACGGAGGCATGTCCCTTACTAGCTGGTACACAAAGCGCAGCGACAGACAGTGCAGTCCTTCCATCCACATCCTCATGGTTTACCTCTGCACCATGGTCCAGCAGGTGTTCCACAATTTCTTTGTGCCCCATGTATGCGGCTGCAATCAGAGCTGTTCTGCCCTCATTATCAGCTTTATTAACCTCAGCACCATGTTGAAGCAGATTCAGCACAATATCTTCATGTCCTCCCCAAGCTGCTGCTCTCAGCGCTGTTCGACTATCAGCATCTGCACAGTCCACTTTGACTCCAGCATAAAGCAGCGCAGAAACCACCTCTGTGTGCCCGCCCCACGCTGCAGATCGCAATGCCGTCCAGCCATCGTGATCAGTGTGATTAACATTAGCCCCACATCCGATCAAGCAATTGACAACCTTCGTATGTCCCTGCCGAGCAGCCAAGGTAAGTGCCGTTTGCCCATGAGCATCTTCTATCTCTAAATCTGCCCCCCTTGAAACCAGTAAATTAACGACATCGAGATTGCCACTGTACGCTGCATTGGCCAAGAGCGTTCTCCCATTGGAATCGCACTGGTTCACTGATGCTCCGTTGTCTAACAAGGTGCGAATGGAATCTTCTCTCTCCAGAGCCTGACGAACAATGCAAGACGTGCGGTCATCTTCACTGTTGACGTGAGCACCAGCTTTTACCAGTAGCTGTAACACTTCTTGTTCTTTAGGAATTAAGGTTGACAGGGAGTCTTTGACAGGTGTGCCGTTCCATATCATCCACAAAGCCAGCTCTGAAGTCTCTAACTGTAAATTTGAATTAATTAGATGCAATGCAAACTCTTGAGCTTCCAATGGTGTTAAATCCTTTGCTCGGCAAGTGTAACTCATCGCCAGCATTCTGTGTCCCTCAGCTGCATTACACAAGTATTTCTGCGTACAGTGCTTTACATCTAGCAACCATTCTGCAAAACTGTAATGAAACAAGATTTTTGTATTTCCAAGTCCATCAACAAGGACTTTTGACAGGACATCCAATTTGCGTTGAAAGTCTTCCATCGTCAACGTCATGTTTTTGGTCCACACCGCGTGATACAATTCAGTTGTGGTTAACGGCCTACAGGCTGCAAGAATTACATTAAGAATAGGCTGGACTTTTGCAAATTGTTTTCTCACAAAAAGTCTCTGACACAGCCAAAGGTATAGGCCATTTAACGTTCCCGGAATATCACGGATCTCTCGTAACATAATAAAATTCTCCACAACTCCATCTAGGACACGTTCCAGATACAAAAAGCAACCGCTGCTTTTGATGTGAAGCTGATTCAGCATTTCTGCAGTTTCTTTTGTGAGATGTTGCCTCAGTGCTTCTTCCTGATCTAAACGATGCAGAATGTATTGTTGCACATCTTTCACAATATAAGCCTTTCGTAGATCATCCAGACTTATTTTTCGAAAACCTATTAAAAGGGAAGAAAGTTATCATTATTTCTGACCTAGTTTCACTTAACTCAAATGTTTAAAAAAAAAAAAAAAAAGGACACAGACATTTCTGGGTAGGGAATACCCACAATAATATATTGCATGCATACAAATAGTGAATGTAAATTAATAATAATAGCAGAGATCTTTGATAATACACACATTTTTATCATAATCTACTATAAGAAGTAATACATGCTACTAAGGCAGAAAATTTTAAAAATCACTTTGAATCACGCCTTGTGTGTCTACCTTGGACAATACTAAACACCTAAGCAAAACCATCAGAACAGCAACCAAAATAAGGTTATTAAGTGTTATTATATTATTAAAGGTATAATCCCTTATCCAATGTGGTTAACAATGGAATTCAAAATAATTTTCAGCTATTTAGATTAAGGCAACTATTATATTAATATAATTACAGAAGAGGTTATTCACACCTGGTGCATATGCACGATGAAACGTACATAAATCACTAACTTGATTACATTAGTTTCTTCTAAAAGCTTTTCTGGTACAGGAGACACTCAAGAATAGTTTTAAGTATCTTTACACCTCTGTGCACTGAAAAATCACCTACTTTTTTCAAGTAAGGACTGAGATTTAGATAAACATCCCTGTTCTTTGGTAGGTGACTCACTGGATAAGGAATCAGGTTCTCATAGTCATATGATCTCATTCTTTTTCCAAGTGGTTTACTCTTTGGAGGAAAAAGGAAAATTATTTCATACCTGCATACTGTGTACATCTCCTCCCTACATGCGTACATGTATGCCCCCCCAAAGCAAAGAATGCTGTTCTCAGCAGCACGTGCGAAGAAGTCCCTAGGGCAACCTCAGTGGCCAGAAGGCCCCCACGAATGAGGTGGAATGAAGATACAGTTTTGTGGACTACATGGCTCCCTCCGTCATTTAAAACATTCGCTTTGGTAGTGCCAAGTCAAGCATTTGATGAAGACCTACCCTCTTTGATCAACAACACATTACATTGTTTGAACGCTACTTTTCTGGAAGCTATAAGAAAACTGCAGAGGCCATAGACACAGCAGGTTCAACTACTGTGTTTTAGGCCAGAACTGTCCCTCACTTCTCCAGGGACAGGCTGTAAACTCTTCCTCCAGTGTAGCAGACTGCACACATTTCCTTACAGTCAGCTGAGCCAGTCATAAGAAGCCCCCAACTTTGCTCTTCAAACCAAGGCAGTTACTAACCTCCAAATTATATGAAAGGAAAAGCAATCATAGCACAACGCATCCAATGCAATTTTGGACGCATCTCCATGGAGCAAATAATATTAAGTGAGACTCTGGAGAATGTTATTTTCAGATCTACATTTTTATTGTATTTAAACATTCTGCGGATCAAACTGCTCAGTCTATGAGCTTGTCCTGACTGAAAATTGAGTCTGATAAGAGCTGTGTTTTTTGTTCCCCAGTACCTTCAGCAGAGGTTCTGAATATCACATTAAGCTCACTCTGTTAATTGCTTAGTCTCCATAACCATTGTACAAAGACAACAGATTAGAACTGAGAGACAAACTATGGTGGTGTTACTAAGATATTTCTGATTCCTTTATTAATAATGTTAGCATTAAAATCTAACAGGAATAAATCAATAGAATACCCAAAATAAAATCATGCTTCTCCCCAAAATAAAGTCACTGGATAGGACACTTCTGCACAGTCATTTCTCAGGCTAAGACTACACCAATAAGATTGTCTCCTTGAAGCTTTCTGAATGAGAAGGCCAGAAGGCAGAAAACCAAATAATTTTTCTCCATTCCACAGAGACCTTTTTTTTTTTTCTCAAAAGAAACACAGAACCATCCTTATCCACAATTTGCCACAACTTCAAGTAATGTCCTAACATGACCTGCAGAATGGCATAATTCACCTATTTAGTATGTATTTGATTAAAATATTCTGTATATAACTTTGTAAAGCCCTTAATTCTTGCACGTAAGTCAAAAAAGAAACTTTGATGAGTAAGAACAGACAGTGCCCTGCGATTTTACAGACCTGACACTTCCACTTCAAGTGAAAGGCTGTTTCTAGGTTATGATTGTGCAGAAGATACAGAAGTGAACAGTGGCATTAAAAACAGGGCACTGTTTGGTGCATGCATTCACAGTTGTATGCATACACATAGCTGTAATCAGACACAGGCATCCCTTCGGTTGTCTCGTGTGCAGCGACCAGCTCTGTTTTGCTCAATTCAGAGCAAATGCAACCACGGCATTCACTCACCTCTCAGGTCTTTGAACCTCTCTGCTTCGCCTAGTCAGATCTGTACCTCTCACTTGGCCGAATGCGAACAGGTAAAGAGCTCTGCAAACTCCTCCTCAACGTGTTTAGTTATAAGTGACTCTGCTCACAACATACCCAATCTCTCACATAAATCCCACACCCACATCCTTCCTTCCGATATATACCTGCATATACAAGTCACTTTTATTTCTAAATTACTCCAGCATTTTTTCAATTTTTACAGTAGTCAATTTCATTCCCCCCAACAAGAAAGACCCCGACTGAGTCACATGACAGCAATCCTGAGATTTCAGCTAATTTTAGTGTTGACTGGTTAATGACTACATTTCACCTCCTCCGACTCCCAGCCTTCACATGAAAACTTGCAGAGTGATAACTGGTTAAGCGTCTCAGTCCCTGTATGTGTGTTTCAAACGCAAAAAAAAAAACCAAACATGACTGGCTGGGTAGATGAGGGGAGAGCCGTGGATGTTGTGTCTACCTAGACTTCAGCAAGGCTTTCGACACAGTCTCCCATAACATCCTCCTAGGGAAGCTCAGGAAATGTGGGCTGGATGAGTGGTCAGTGAGATGGATTGAGAACTGGCTGAATGGCAGAACTCAGAGGGTTGTCATCAGCAGCGCTGAGTCTAGTTGGAGGCCAGTAACTAGTGGTGTCCCCCAGGGGTCAGTACTGGGCCCAGTCTTGTTTAACTTCTCCATCAATGGCCTGGATGAAGAGTTAGAATGTACCCTCAGCAAGTTTGCTGATGACACCAAACTGGGAGGTGTGGTAGATACACCAGAAGGCTGTGCTGCCATTCAGCGTGACCTGGACAGGCTGGAAAG
>Ga0065711_1008069_pt1 | contig 19230 bp, 14 predicted proteins | sample Hoacrofraction12_FD_59098 | JGI IMG/M metagenome (GOLD analysis project Ga0065711, IMG submission 59098) | Hoatzin crop microbial communities from Cojedes, Venezuela - Epithelial fraction 12 v2 (version 2) | ecosystem: Host-associated > Birds > Digestive system > Esophagus > Crop | place...
CTCTGTGCACCCCCTGCCCAGCCCTGTGCACTCCCTGACACCCCCTGCCCGCATCTGTGCACCCCCTGCCCAGCCCTGTGCACCCCCTGACACCACCCAACAAGCCCCCTGCACACTGCCACTACCTCCAAGGGGCACCCACCCTGCACGCCCACCTGCACAGCACCCTGTCCATGCACCCCGCCTGCACCACACTCTGTGCGGCACACTCACCGCACACCCACCCGCACCCCGTACCAAGCGCCCTGCACCCCCACTCCGCATCCCCAGCTCCTCCAGGGGCCACCGAAAATGCTCCCTCAGGCTGGAGTTTTAAAGCAATTCCACTCTGAGGAAGGGATTCCTTCGCGTTTCGAGGCGCGTAGGAAGTAGGCGGGAAGCAGACGCAGAAGGTGTAGCTGTAGATGCAAGGACTCCCCAAGAGCAGGGACGCGCGTGTGGCTCAGAACACCACCCACTTCAGGGCGAAAGGATTTGGTGCTCCCCAACACCACCAAGAGAGAAAACCGGATGCCCTGCGAGAGAGGAACGCGTCCAGCCACGTGCAGAGGTTGGAGGCTGCCGCGGACCGGGTGAGGAACCGCTAAAAGAAGTTTGCAGACTTCTGCCCCGCATTTGCCAGCTGGCCCACCAGCGTCTCGCTGCTGAAGAGTTACGCACAACGCTCACTTTGGTGGTTTATTATTTCCCTACCCATTTCTATGTACTAAAAGGCCAAACATGAGCAAACAGGGCCTTCTCCGGGATGCAGATGGGTTCAAGCAGGACCTGGAGATGGACTAATGGCGTGCCACCTCTGTGCAGTTGCTAACCCCCCCAAATCTTTAGTATCCTCTTGGATTTGTATCTGTCCCCTCCATCCCCAAGCCACCAAGGCACAGTGAGGCACCATCTCCTACACCACCCTCCTCATCTTGTAAGACAAAAGCCATTTTTAGCGCATTTTTATAAAGCATATATATTTTTATAGTTTTAATATATTTTATAAATATAAATATATATTTATATAAATATATTTATACATATTTTTATAAAGGAATTTTTGCTAAAGGATTTGGTTTAAAGATACTCGGCACTTACTTATGTTTTTTTAAAAACCCACCAGGCAGAACGGAATGAGCTGTAAGTGTGTTTGGCCAAAGTTCCCTGCTGACATGATGGAAAAATCTTGGAAGTCAGAGGTAAGATTTCTTACCCCGGAGCCCCTGCCCAACAGAACCCGTAAAGCACATTCCTGTCGCTGTGAGTTATGCTCCCTTCCACGTGCTAATGGATACCTGTGCAATATAAAAGAAAATATAGTCGCTTGTGGTGTGGTGACAGGGCAGCACAGCCGGGCGCCGGGGCAGAAGCCGCAGTGGCCCTCACCCCCTCAGCTCCCTGCGATCTCGCCGTGACACCGAGGGAAGCGTCTGGGTCCTGGCTCGGCATCCCTCCAGCACGAGATGGGATGCTCCGCATCGGTCGCAGAACCGCTGCTAAGGAGCCGCGGGGAAACCCCAACTGACGAAGTGATATCTAGAAGTGCTGGATATTAAAGATGCGCAGCTCCTGCCCCTCAGGACACTGGGGTATCTACCTTCTGCTTTAGTAAAACTCAACGCACGAACACTGGCAAATTAAGTGATCTACCAGTTTAAAAGACAAAATATTTTTTAACAGTCTTCGAGTGGTCTGAGCAGAGTACATTACATGGGAATTGCCTCCTAAGAAATACTTCTCATTATAACAGTACTTAGCACTTCCACGGTGCTTCCCAGCCTCCCAGCACTGTACAAACATTAGCTTCTTAATCACTCATTAGGGACGATCCTACAGAGCTGGGCCATGCCTCATTGAGTAAAGTCATCCCCAACTCACTCAGTCCCTCCTGCTCCCTCCGGAGACAACTTTGAAGGTTCTCCGATTCCCACGAGAAGTTCAGAGCAAGCAAGGAAAAGTCTGTTCAAAACGAACAGTGGTGGCAGTCCCCTGCCTCCAAACTCGCCCGTTTTTCACCGCAAGGAGAGCCAGAAGTGAGCATCAGCCCAGCCAGAGACCTGCTTCCATTAAAACCTTGCATTAATGAAGTTAGGAAATTCAGGAAGGTGGGACACAGCAGTCTTTAGCAGCGCTGTGGGCTTGCACCTAAGGACACAACTTCTTGTTGCTGCAAAACAGGGCTGGGAAGGGATGGAAAAAGCCACAGGAATGAGAAGTATGTTCCTACAACCGGCCCATTTCTTCTTCTGACCGTAGCTAGATGGGTTACCCCCATGCACCAGCCAACTGCACTGCCTGAAAGGAGCAGCTCTCAGTCACTGCGCTGGGTGACAGCAGCACCCCGAGGGCCCGTGCCGGCCCAGGCTCCATCCTAGCACTCAGGAGCAGGGTACCCGCTCCAGGGACCTTGCTGGCTACATGGACGAGAAAGCACGGGAGCAAAAAGAGACACGGTAAAAGTGAAGTGTCCCCAAGGCGAACTGAAAAGATGACAATCAGTTCATGCAATCTTAAAACTTTCTACTTTTCCCACAAGGATGTTCTAATTCAGAAATGAAGGCTGACACACCCTTTAGCTTAATCCACTTTTTGGAAGTGCTGATTTAAACCCTCAGGTGACTGACTTCATATACATTTCAAAAAAAAAAAAGTGCCTTCTATAAAATAATCATTGTGTCTTCTATTAAAAAAAAATCATTGTGCCTTCACTGTCTATAGTGAAAAAAGTAAGCAAAGAAAACAGGCAAAATACAAAAAAAAAAGATCCCCAAAGAAGTAAACAGAAAAATCTGATAGAAAGTCATCACAGAAACTCAAAAGCCCAGAGGAAATCACAAACCCGACCCATACCCATCCCACTGGCAGATATCTAGAAAAACATCATTCGAATGATGACCCCACAAACCATGGCAGGGCAGAGTAAAGGTTCCAAAATCCTGTGTTCAGTCTTTTTTTTCCCTTTAATGTTACTGTTTCAGACTACCAATAGCCTGCATCTAATCATCCAAAACCGGTTGACTTTCATCCCGAGCGAACACACACCGAGTCCAGCCCGTCTTCTGCTGTTATTCAGCACCCTTACCCGTTTCCAAGAACTAACACCTCATTTTAACGTAATCGCTCTCGATGCCAGCTTTTTTCCGTCCTTTCTGTAGTATGTCATTTTTCTATGTTATCAATCTCCTCGCCGTTCACCCATTTGGGCACCCTTCCATCGAGCCTGGCATTTCGTCTGTGTCTGAAAACTTCCAGTGGTGCCAAGTGTTTGCATACCTTGCAAGTGTTCTGTCAAACTCTGCCCCTTAGAGCTGCCAAAAACCACCACTCAAAGTTAGCAAAGCAAATACCTCCTTAGACAAGCTTAATAAACATGCCAGGAGAAACCCTAGACTTCATAAAGACATTGCTCGCCTGACGAGGCCAAGCTTGAGGTCTTCAGCACCCTTTCATGTCCCATTTAGGGCAAGATCCATTACCCTTGTCACACGTTCTCCATCCGCACTCTGCGTAAGTGCATCGTATCTGAGCACCCAGATTATTTAAAACAACCAATCCCGAGCTCCACACCTCTTTTACTCCACACCTCTTTTCATGCTGCAATTACCAGCTAACTACCAGGCCAACCTTGTCTCTAATCGGTCTAAACAAAGCCTTTTATTTCGTCGCACGAATCGACAAGTCCAGCAGATACGCCTGGTGTTCTGCACTGCGCAAAGAAGCAAACTTTGGTGCCCATCAGCTCTTACGGCCTCATCCCAAATAAATCCTCATTTCTTTGTGTTCTTGACTGATGAATACCGATTCACTAACAAGAGTGGGAGTAAAAGTGAAAGAGTACATTGAGCAGAGGAGGGGGGAGAAGAGGAGGGACGGAAGCGGAGAAAATGAAAGAGGAAGGACAAGGCGGGAGGGGGTAAGAAAACATGGGGGAAAAGTGCAAGGGAAGGGAAAGAGGAGGAGGAAAAAAGATCTGAGGGAAACAGGAGATTGAGAATCTGAGACCAAAGCAGTCAAGCCTTCGCTAGGGCCCAAAGATAACCCCTGAGAAGATTAGAGCTAGCTCAGCTCTGAAGGCTTCAATTTCAATAGCACATCGAAATCCATCACTCCCAAACCACCACTCCCAAGCAGACGTGAGCATCACAGCAACTCTTTGCCGAAAAAAACTCCGCCTGACATTTTAATGGTTCGGAAAGCGCCCTTGGCCTCGGGTGGCAGCTTCCATCAACCACTCGGCCGGGAGCACTTTTACACTCGCAGGAAGAAGCAGCCCCAAATTCCCAAGCACGAAAAGGCCCCAGAAAAGGCTCTCCGAAGCAAAGCATTTTGAAGAGGTCTCATTTTCAAAGGGTGGGGGGAAGACAAGGTTTGAGAAGACACAGCCCCTTTAAAGCGTGAGGCTGAGCACCCAAGAAGAAACGCAACCAAAAGTCGCACGTTAACTTTGGGAAACGCTAGTCACCAGGTCAAATTCTGCTCTTTTCCATCCAAAACAGAACAACCAACTCCACTTTGCACCAAGATGATCAAGGAATACATTTATCTTAGCAATACTAAATTCGGGATTGCTGTAACATTTTATGGTCATTGATCAAAGAGGTACCAGTTAACAAACAACAAAAAAACCCCAAACGCCTCCAACGTTTTCTGATGGATGAATGACAACAAGGAAGTCATGCTAGATTGCACTTACCTTTCCAACTGCTTCACTCAAAGACTTCAGAAAACATCACTGACTTACCATCGTCCTGGAAGTCTGATGGAAGCGAAGCATCAGATGTCATGGAAGGGGCCAAACCCCAGCTCTGATTTTCATCAGAACTGTCCTGTCCAAAGCCAGCATCATGCTGATCTTCTCCTGGAAAGAGCAGGAGAACCTGATTTTAGCGAAAAGGACTCATTTCTATATTGGAATCTTATTGCCTAGTCCGTGAGATATGTTTCCTCCTGGTTCCCACCCTCCACTGAAGTTCTCTACAAAACTCCAAGCCACTTCTGTGGGTTTAAGGCCAGATTCATCACTTAGGGCCAAAACAGCATATCCCTGACACAAGAACACTCATGCTGGATTCGTACAGATTTTGCACTTGGAGGTCATATGAGGGGGATGCTGGAAATGCCAGTTCTGGGGCCAAACTACCAGAGCTATGTCCAGCTCCTTGTTCCCGCCCTCGGTCCCTGACCTCTGCATAAACCATCCATCTGTAAAATGGAGGACTATGCCTCCTCCTTCACTAGAATGAAGAATCTTCCTATACTGTAGGAAAAAGCTTTGAGATCCTTCCTTGAAAAAAAGATTGACTCCCTATGCCAGGCAATCACACACATATTAACGAAGCAATGTGTCTGTGTGTGGGGGCAGCAGCTCTTACCTCCCCGTGCTTGATGTTGCACTGAATTTTTCTGTAAGCAGACATTTTGCTAGGGAATTTGCTACCGAGACAGGATTTTATGCAGAAGGTATTCAGATACTACAGTGACAGATGTTAATATCAAACTTTAATAGAAATGGAATGAAGCCAGCCCACTTGTAGAAGAAAATACTACTCGCCCTAAACAAAGTGAAAAAGTGGCCTTTCAAGCTTTTGCCGTACATTTCCTGAACACACACAGCCCAGACTGCTGATAACAGAGGTAAAGACAGCTGCTTACTCATTCAACACACAACAAACAGCAAGAAAGGTGGTTTTCAGCTGATGTTAATTGTGTTCAAACACTAAAAACAAGTTTTATCTCAGCAAACAGAGGAACTGTGCCCCACAGTTTAAATCAAGCACTGATGAAAGGGTACCAAGGCCTGGAANGGAGGGTTACGACNCTCTTCCTCCTACCAAGAAACACAGNGGAGACGCCATTAAGTCTCCAGCTGCAGAAAGACATGACACAATGTTTTGGATGCGCTTTATTTTCAACATCCCACATTGCAAGCTGCCCCTGCTTGCTTGGAGCGCGAAGCTCTTGGACACCCCAGGCTCCTGCATTCAAGGGCACATTTTCAAGAAAACTCCAATTCTTCACCAAAAGGAACAATCTGGCTGTGAAGACCGTTAACACACACAAGATTGTCCTCCCACAGATCAGTTCCTGAAAAAACAAATCACGCTGGGTGCCAGACACCGTGATAGTCTGGCTGACATTTTAAACTCAAAGGTCTTAAAAAACTGATTGAAGATTTGACTTTAAGATTCACCAAAGGCCTTCGGGGGAAAATGGCAGAGGGGTCCCTGGCAGTCCTCCCTTCAAGCCATTACAACTTTCCTAGCAGGGGAAGGGGCCAAGAAGTAATTAAATCTTATCCCAGCTCTATTCTCACTTGCTTCCTGCAGCCACCCCGGCACGCAGTGCGGAACATGAGATTCAGGAGAAAATTCAGAAAATAACTTTTCTCCTTTTGGGAGGTGAATCATTCAGCATCTGCATTACGAATTTCTCATGCCAAAGAAGCAAGCTGCAGGTCCCTGGCCCAAAAGGGCAGGCTCTGATTCCTCCCGCGGGATCAGACATCAGCAGAGGTGGGACTGCAGTCCGCCCAAGGACTACTTCTCAGTCATGAAGAATAAGCAAAGCACGTTCCTCTACATTACAACAAACTGAAATTCATGCATGCACCTCCATGAGGAGGAAAAACAAGTAGGGGTTAAAAAGCAGAGCCTGTAATGCCCCGCTCCACTGGCCAGGCTCTGGGAAGCGGAGCACATCCGTGAGCGCGCCCCTGGCCGCCTGACCTTGGAGAAGTCATTTCAGCGCTTTGCTCCGTTGCGTGTGACAAGAGGATGTTTCTTCCCTGTTTTACTGTAGCACTTTTGAGCTCCTGAAATAAAAAGCCTATAGAAAAAGCTGCTAGCAAATAGCAACAGCTCGGTGGCGTAGGAAAACACGGCGCTCATTCTAATGAGGAGCCTTCCTCCATGCCGTGCCGCAGCGCCGGGGGCTCGGCTGTCTGCAGCGGTGTGAAGATGCCAGCGCTGAGATGCTTTCCGTCAGCCCACTCAGCCCCTTAAAAAAGAACATTTTCTCCCAACCAAACCAACACCAAGGTAACAGGTGGTGCCTTCTAACGAGATACAGGTGCAGGATGATTGCGATAACGAGCAGGCTGTTTGTGGTTGCACGGAGCCACGGCCGCGCCGGGGAGGCACGGCTCCCGCATTGCCGCGCCGCTGCCGTAAACCGCACAGAACGACGAGGGCCCAATCGGGAAAGTTGCTTGCAAGAATAAGTCACGGGCTTTAACGGCGGGAGAAGCCGGTGCACACATCGACCACGGGGAAGGATCGAGCCACCGGTCTCTGTTTTGGCAGAGTAACTCCCAAGCCTGAAATATCAGATGGAGGGGGTTGTCACCGCAAAAGTGCTCTTCCTCGCTGTCCCCGAGCAGGAGCGGAAATTGGGGTTTCACGTGTTCACGCAGGCTACAGCAGCCCCCGCAGATGTACCCAGGCTGCAGCAGGTACACACGTGCATCATGCCAGGCACAGCGGGACTCCAAACCACGCGAGCTGCTGCACCGCAAATCAGCGCAAACAAAGCCATTTTGTTTGGTTTAGCCTCGGCAATATTTTCAAACACCACTTACGGTTCCAGTAACAAGCAAAAAGATCAACAAAAACTCTGCAGACATTGCTACTTCGAACAAATCCTATTTCCTTTCCGTCTGGATTTGCATTACGAGAACTTCTTGCGCTTTAATCCACTTCTCCATAAAGTTTATGGAGCAGCAACAGCTAGTTGAGTCCAAGCAGAAAAAATAACCAACAACTTGTCAGGGGCCAAGCTATTGTTCTGAATGAAGAAAAAACTCATTAGCTTTTAATGAAAACACAGGGAATAAAAACCAAATAGCACAGAACCCCAGCAAATAATTACTCTGCACCTGACGCAAAGCTGCTCTATCTTCCTACTCAAATCCTCAGCAAAATTCCCCAACTTATCGCTCTTTGGAGCACAAACCAAAGCAAGATCGACTCTCAGGGAAAGAGCAAGAGGTTTCTTGGGCTTACACCTCACCCAGGGGCTCCCCTGGCACTGTTTGACTACCCACAAGTGTGCTAAATACCCAGCTTTCTTGCTGCACGATAGTTGTGGCACAGGAAAAAAAAAATGGAATTATTCCATCTTTTAGCTGTCGGACATTTTCTGCAGAAAGTTTCTCGCACAGCAGCAGGAAGCGGGGCTTGAAGGCATTCTGCGTAATTAACACGGTTATCACGCTTTATACGTCTCGACTCCAAGCAAATTGCGGAGGGGACAGGCTGTGTCTCTGGTGACTGGGGTGTCCCCAGCAGAGGCGGGGGTGGCGATTCAGAGCTCCGTGACTCTGGACACAGCGTCAGCCCAGTCACATCAGTCACACGAGGTCCCTGCGGACATCACACAGAACTGGCATCGGGCACAGACGCAGCCTCTGGCAGACCCGCTGCCCCGGAGGAGAGAAATAATTACGAGGAGGAGAATGAAAAGAACCTAACTAAGCATTAACAGGGCTGCGAGCAAGCAGCACAGGCAGGACCTAGAGGAGAAAGAGTCACCACGACCAGGGAACACACTGTTGCTTCCATCTCCACAACTTCAAGGGCACAAATGCTGCTCTCGGCAAGGAAGGGAACACTCTGAGCCTACCCTTCCTATTTGCTTTGGGGCTTGCAGTGCTGGAGGGTGAAAATAAAAGCCCTGTCTCTGCTCTGGCACAGCTGCAGGATCGGGCAGATGGCAGGACAAACGCTGGAAAAACCTCAGCTCAGGTTCTGGTTCCACTACAGAACCTGCCTCCGTGCCCATCTCCCCTTCTGCAGAAGTGGAGCAGAGACAGCTACTCCCTTTAAAGACTAAAAACTCTCATTTAGACCTCAAAAACCAAGTTCCCCAAGGTCGAAATTTTTTCCATGCACGAACTGGCAAAGAAGTTTTCCTTTCTTTAAGCTGCAGTTTGCCTGTTGGGGAGAGGGAAAAAACACCCTGAATTAATGCATCCTGGCACACACAGGAAGAGAAACAATCTAAATAGGTGAAAGGGCTTTGTAGTAGAAAAAAAATTCATCTCCAGTAGCTTGTTAAGGGAACTGCAATTAAGCTTACTTTGCATTCAGTGAAGGTCTTTATCTAGGTACCTCGAGTTTCATTAAGCATCTTTTTAGAGCATAAGAAAAATCAATATCAAGCGAGTTCCATTTACGCTTTTATGATAAGCTCGTTCATGCCAAAGCGGAAGTAAAATCCCCAACTCGAGTTAATATTCAAGGAAACGAAGTTCCTGTGTTAAAGTAATGACTCCTTAGTAGCATACTACAAATAAAGGTCTCTGATCCAAATCCCATCTGCCTTCATGCTCGACAGTGTTAATATCTCTAGATTTTCAGGGACTAATTTAGCAGTAATGCATTTCCCAAAGCAGAGCTGTAAAAGTATTATCAATACTATGGTTTAATATCCCTTACTACAATCACTTGCTGAAATTATGGAGAATCACATGGAAACACATCAACAGCAACGCGCCCACACAGTAAGTACTGCTCACACGTAAATACATTCTAGTTCAGCTTTTGTCATGTAGTTAAAGCTCTGTCAGCATTGCTATTATAAATTATATACCTTTTTAAACACATTTATGTGCTAGAAAATGTATGATGTTTCTTTTTTGAATGCTTTAAAGGCTTCGCCGGCTCCTGAGTGCCCATTTGGATCTGTGTGGTTAGCGCCTGTGTTAATACGCAAATAGCTGAGGGTCTGGTGGATGCAGGTTTTCTACACCTTCTCCATACAGACTCTTGACTTCCTCACAGTGCCAGCGCCCAGGTAATGCTACATTTGCCTGAAAATTCTGTCTTTTCTGTTGCACGTCACTGTGGTATGGACACACGTCCGTCCTCCCCTCCCCAAGCTGCACAACAGCAGCGGTATGATTAACAAACTACGAGAGCAATTTCTTTATCTACAGATCCCAAAGTGTTTATCCTGCTTAACAAATATTTTCTTGGCTGTGGAGAACAAGCGCAGAAGGAAAATAACTTTGTCCCCGGCTCACGAGGCAAACCAGGCCACGGTGCGAGCAGGCCCCGTCTCTGCTTACGCTGTGTTTTATCAGCGGGACAGGTCTACCGCACGGCAATAGGGTCAAAAGCAAAGTGCGGGACCTTCTCGCACACAGGAGGAGCCAATTTATCATCATGTTAGAAACTTCGACCCAAACAGGCCTTGGCTGGCTGACAGGTGAATCCAGTCCAAGCTTCATTTTGTATCCAGTTTTTGCTAATTACGCGTAGTGAAAGCAAATTAATGGGCCACTAAAAACGCCACTTCTGTTAAAAACCATCTAGAAAGGAGAAAGCTCTCCTGCAGCAGGCTGCCGGCTGCGGGGCTGGGGCTGCAATGATGCCGAGTGCCCAGCAGGTCGGGCTGCAGCGCGCAGCATCGCCCCGGGATGCGCGGCCAGGGATGCGCGGCCCCGGCCCGGGATGCGCAGCATCGCCCCGGCATGCGCTGCCCCGGCCCCCGGGATGCGCGGCCGCCTCCAGAAAGGCAGACCCCCCACCACCACCACCAGTACCCCCAGCACAGTCTTAACCCACTGACGGGCAGAGGAAAGGCAACAAACTTCCAGGGATGAATAAAGTCCGTCGGGCAAAGTAACGGCAGACTCCCTAAAGCACAGAGAAGGGAAAATCGCAGGTTTCTGGGGTGCAAAGGCTACTCCTGTTGTCAGGGGGGAAGCCCTAGAACGGGTCCAAGTATTTTATTACACCAAAAGGAATTCAAGTTTTGCAACTCTCAGCTTCCAAAGAATAAACCCAGAGGAAACTGAGAAGCTCAGGCAGGCTGGGGTTAAATTATTTTCTCTCCCTATCACATGGCAAAGAATCTTCATGATTTCACAAAACAGAAGATGACCTGGAAGTTATTAATTCACAGATCTTTAACCCGACATGAAGATATTCATACCAAAGCCTTCCCTCAACTGATTACGGGTTTATTTCTAGAAAGGAAAAAAGCAAGCGACAACAGAAAACCCAAGCCCTACTCACACACCAAAAATGCCACCCGACAAATGACATGCAAGAGGTTTGCGACTTGCAAGCCTTGACCAAAAGATGACTTTGGCAGGGCCGCTCTGTAAGACAGCAAAGCTCATTCTCACAAATCCAAATAGCTGATGAGTTTGGGGGGGCCTAGATATCCCCCCCAGACCCACGAGGACAAGAAGAAGCTGCTGAGCTCACACCGCACCTCTCCCCTCACTCTGTATTTTCTACTCCCCTGCCAGTCTCTGGTGTCATTCCCCAGCTGAGCTCTCCTCTCCAGTTTTCGCTGCCTTTTCTCTCTGTGTGCCTGCTCTCTCCCTCTCTCCCTCCCCCTCTAGCTTCCTCCCTCCGGCTCCTCGCTCGCAATCCTTGGCACCCTTTCAGCAAAGGCACTGCGTATGCTCCCTCTCAAGTGGGCAGCAGCTACGCAGAACAGCTGCCTGACAGGGGAAGCACAGCACATTTCAGCCTTGCTAGGAACAAGCCTGAAACCCAGAGCAGCAGAAGATTCCCACGGGATGTAAACAAGTAAACAAGATTTATTATTTCTTTTATGACCTGGTAACACGTCAGTGAAACACAAAGCCCATCCAGTGTGAGCAAAATCAGCCTAAACCTACCATTTCTATTTCTGTCCGCTAATAAATTATTCCTTGTGAGCCTCTTTGAAGAAAGAAGGTCTTCATTTAAAGGACGGGGATACTGAGGCAGAGGAAGATCGCAAATCTGCACTTTGGCTCATCTGCTGAGGTACCAGCTCTGCTAGGGGCACAGCAAAACAGCGTCTGTGAAGCCAGGCCCCACGCTTGTACAGTGCAATAGTTACAACCAGTTCTGCAAATACAGTCTGGGATCTGAAAAAAAGAGGTCAACATCATCAGTACCAAAGAGGAGACTACAGGCCAAATAGCTTTGAATAATGTCCATTGCAGTGTCAGTCGGTTCAGCCTATTTTCTTAGCCAAAACCCTTCCAGGAGAACAAGGAATAAACAGAACTAACCCACGAGGGAGCTGGAGTTTAGCGAGCATATTCCAATGACAAGACACAAGGAGGCTGTCTTGCCCGTATCTGCAGCAATTCTCACTGTTAAGAAAAAATAAGTACAGGCAGCAAACGCAAAGAGAAGAGCGTACAGCAGAGCGACAGGCACTCTGGGGACTGGAGGAGATGCCCATTAGGAGTTTATGATAATGCAAAGGGTGATTTTTACAGTTGGGTTTCGGGATGGAGTCTGGCTAAAGGGCAGAATTACGGCTTTGTAGATGATTTGGATGGGGTTACTGCTCTGCAAACCACAGCAATACAGAAGTCCTTGTAGGGGCAGGGGGAAGAGAGACTCAAAACTCCAGATCCGAACCAGCTGAAGGCTTGGAACATCAAGGAGTCAGGACCCAGCGCCGCACTGCCAGACCTGCTCCCGCTGTGCGAGGGCTGTGGATGCAGAGGGCACCAATTTCCCCACTCCCCAGGGAGGCTCCAAGGTAGAGAACTGGGCACTCCTCTTCCTAAGGCCTCCAAAACATCTTAATGGCCAAAATAGCGAATTTGCATCCTTTTCCCCCATTACTGTGAAGCAGGAGAGTCTATTATCCGCTGTGAGAAAGCTCAGGTGATGGTATATGTGAACACTCTCATGCTCTATCCCCAGTGGGGCAATTTCTTGAACGTTCTTCTGTTCTGCACGAGCACAGAGCAACGCTTGGGCTGTGTGTTCATCTGAGTACATTACCATAGCCCCTGAGATTTCTTTGTAAAAAGAAAGCTGCAGCACGTTCCTATTACACAAACAAGTTCAGAAAACACAGAGGGTTCATCTGAGAAGGCTCTCGGATCTCCAAAGCTGCACATCAGGCAATTTAGGCAATCTAATAATTAGAGTATTTTATTAACTGACCAAAGCGAGAGCAATAGAACTTGTTAATCTTTAACTTACTGGGGCTCCCCAAACTGCTGTATATTTAACATCTTTACTGACATTTTTATACCTTCTTCTTTATGGTGCATTGCTTTATTCTTAAGAATCTGGCGTGCTCTGAACTTCCCTGGGGAGGGAAGCGTGGGACCCTGCTAAATGTGACCGAAGAGGGCAAGCTCTGCCCCAAGGTGCTACAATTCGGATGGGTTTCAAAAGACTACGGGTGACTCAGTAACTTGGACACTTTGATTAATGGAGTAGACATCTCCAAGAAGCACCTAGTAATCCAAACCAGGAAACTTTCCTCGAGTTTGTAAGAAGTTTTAAATCAATGGGCTGGTTTAAAAAGAGTTCAAGAAGTCCTCCTCATTAACTTAATGCTTCTCAATAAAGGTCAGGAAAGTTTTGACATTAACTGCAGAATAACCCTGCCAAACTGCTCATTGTTGTTACCTGGTCTTTCAATCCTATTCTAAATTCTGCAAGTTCTTCATTTGCTGGCTCCACATAAAGATTGATAACAGTGAATCTAATTTTTTTGTAAATCAAATGAGATGTTTATTTTGGGAGGCTTTTCCCTTCTCCTCCCCTCACTTCATCCAATGAACTCATCCAAAAAGAAAAAAGTGCCTAACATTCTCAAGAAACTTGGGAAAGGCCTTTTCTATTTCCTTGTCCTACAGCAATCTGAATTTCAGTCAAGGGTAAACATGACCCCTTAATTACCATGTGCTCACAACCAGCTAAATCTGTTTCTGACCAATACAGAACTGCGTTCAAGGGGGCTCGTAGGAGCAGCCTGGGTCAACAGGCTTTGCCCCAGCCTCGTGGGACGAGGCTGGATGTCCACACACTCCAGTGTTCTGCCAAGCTTTCCCGTCCTCCCCAGCCGAAGGATGCTGCATGGTCTGCACTCCCAAGTTTTTAAAAGATTGTAAAGCTACATGGTAAGGGGGGTGGGGGTCTTGGTTTCTGGTTTTAATGTTCCAAATGCGATAGCAACAGCTTTAAGTTGCACATACCTCTTGATTTTTTTATGTATATACATAAAAATGCAAATACACCTCCACACAGCCCCTCCCAGAGCGCAGACGCTTGCCTCCTACCTATGACATTTTTCCAACTGAGCATTCTGTTTTCTCCTATAATCGTTACTTGCCTCCAAAATTTGTGCACAATACCTTAGGTAGCAGAATAATTTATAAGTCAGTGTAAAAGCAAAGCTGTGCAGCTGCTCCGAGTTTGCAAAACTATGAAACAGGAGGGATTTCAATGCAAAAAATACTGTCTCTGCACAGACGAACTTGCCCAGAATGTGCTACACGCACGGAGGCAAAGAACTGCGCGCTCAGAGCTGCAGGAAGCAAAGCTTCAGCGCTGGTAAAGGGAGCTGTCAGAAGTGTTGATACTAAAGCTTCTCTTTTTTAAGTTACAGAACATATGCCTTTGTGTATATTTTATTTTTCATTAATTAACTCTGTGTTCCACACACCGCCCAAACACGTCTTGGACTTTTGAAGGCATTCTAACAAAAGTTTTTTTGTTTTCTTTTTGTCTCTGTGTGTTATGACATTTCAAGGGTTGTAGCTAGCACTCATGTTTATAAAGCAGGGGAATTCCATGCAAGGCGACAGAATAGATATTTTAACAATATGTTACAAATATTGTCAATTCAGTATTTTTTCCCTCGCGTTTTCAAACACTTCATAAATCTAGACTAGGTTTCTGTGTATGAACCCTGCTTACCACTGAGCTGGAGACTCTTGGCATGAACGCAAAGAGGGCTTTTTATAAATAAAACTTAGTAAAATCACCGTGCACTCCATTAATTTAGGAACACTCTGCCTCAGCTTCAAAGGGATCTTTACAGTAAAGAGGGTGTTTTTGCTGCTTTAATGATTTGCTACTTGTACTTGTCATAACTACATGAGCCAAATATGCAATACCAGGGAGCAGTGGTTTAGGGAAATGCACAGTTCCGTCTCCGATCCAGCCCCGCTTTGGTTCAATTCAATAGATTTGAGGCTTTTTATAGAAAAGCTACTTCATAAATCTAACACTTGGGGCCATCGTATAATGCCAGCTAATGAGAGCAAGCTACACGCATGCCTCGGGTATGTACACGGACCCTCACCATTCTGTGACACTCTTCCTGCACTGCTACAACATCCAGCCCGGAGAAGAACTGGAGACCCACGAAGCGCCCCGCATCCAAGCCAAAGTAAGAAGGGTCGATAGAGGTAAAATGATACCTGCTTCCTCTAAATAGTATATACTATGAGATAAGTGGCCTACTAAGACTTTCCAAGCTGTTACTTAATCCTTTTATGGAACATGAAGGCTCCCAATTTTTAGGTCGTGTTTTACCCCAGCTTGTCCCTTTCCCCACCCCCCTGCCACACATTTATATTCATTCCTCCCTGCTTCGGGGATGCGATGTTTTCCGGGGTTAAGGCACAGAGCTGGGAGAAGCAGTAGATCTGGACCCATTTCCTGGACACACCTGTAGATGCTCTGGTACCTTCAGCACATTTCTTGAGCTTCAGTTTTCCTAAATTTAATAAACGGGAACAACGATCCTCGCTCTCTCGCATGTTTTGACTACTTGTGCATATTTTGAGGAACACTGCTATTCAGAAAACACTCACGCAGCACTTCAGACAGAGCCATTCGGGATGAATTTTTGATGGAAAAGCAAAAATGTTACCATAAGCTCATTGAAAATATATCTGGTTTTATTCATCTATTTGGGGGTGTTTTCTTTAAAATAAATTGATAAGTCATTGCCTGCAACTGCATCCACTCTTTTTTAGGGTGAATGAAGGCAGTCGAGTGCAATGATGTGCTAAGGGGATGCCTGCCCAGCAGGACGGCCCAGGAGGATTTGGAGGGAGAATTCTTTGCCAGCCCCAGGCTGGAGCCCTTGGCTGGGAGGGCAGAGCCGCGTTTTCTCCAGCCCTGAAGGTCTGCGTCTTCAAGCAGAGTGTTAGAGTGACTTGTGCTCCTGAGTATCTCAAAATGCTGTATAGACATCAGTGATTTAATCTAATTCACTTCTACCAGTGGCCATTTATGTTTTTACACTCACCTTCGCGTGCCTTTTGGGTTTGGGAGTGGAGAAGCTGACAGTGACAATAATTAGGTGCAAAGTCCCATTCCATCAAAGCCCAACTGCCAGCCCTGACCCACAGCTCTTTAGCCACCTGTGTGCCTTGTTCTTCTTTAGTCTTTCCTTTTGCACTGCTCCCTGTGCCTCCATTCTCTTCCCAAACGCTCATCTCTTTCCTCCAGCTTCCCTCTCCCCCTGCCTGAGGCCGGATTCCCTTGCAGTACTGCAGAACAGCCTGACGCCGCTCCCTCAGACCATGCGTTTCTTCTAACCCAAAGCTGTTGCAGAACATTTCCCCTGCACTGACTTGTGAGAAGAGACGGAAACAACAGAAAGGAACTTGAGGGAGGGCTACAACTGACCCAGGTGCTCTCCAGATTTTCTTTGCCAACTTTCCTTAGTTCTCTTTCCACAAAGGGGAGGCTGCTGCAAGACAGCAAGGGCACACACCCATAAAATATATTAAGTGTATAAAATGCTTCACATAGGCACCAGCCCTCCTCCGAAAGGAAATATGAGTCATGCCAGGGCTCTGTTCACAGAGCACCTAAGAAATAAAAGTAATTTGCAGCTACACACTACAGTCAACAACATCATTCGGTGTCTATGAATCAGACAGAGCAACTCTTCCTGCTCTGTTCAGTTAAGTCTTTCTGAGACCGCATTGGTCTGCCCAACCCATCCTCGAGACAAGACCTGCACTGCTGTTTCATCTAAATTTTGCTTGCTGGGAGATATCAAGACCGATTCTGTTCCTTTCAGCCAATACTGGAAACCAACAGGTTGGGATAGCTGGAATCACTGAGGTTTTGGTCTTCAGAGCAATTTCAGCATGGACCCAAGTTCAAGGAGCTCACCTGTCTTTACCAGATGCGGTCACAAGTTGCACTCATCCCCTTTAGAAAGGCTGCTTACTAAATACTACAAAAAAATCCCAACCCTGCTTAAAGCAGCCTTTTCCTTTGCCACCTCCGCCTGTTATTCAAATGCACTGGCAGTGCAGCTGGGCAGATAGTTTCTGCCTGATTTTTGCAGTCCTCTTACCAATACATCCAGGCACGTGGGATCTATTTTTTTACTTTAAAACCGAGCCCTGTGTGGTAGCTCTCTGGCTCTTCTCCATTCAGCGTGCACCCAAGGTCTCATCTTCACCTTTCCTTCCCCCAGCAAGGTATCACAGACTGGAGCTGATGCTCTCAAGGTGATGTCTGAGCCCATGTTTTAACTACCAAGCTGTCCCTTCTCCTCAGTACATTTTTTCAGACTACTATTAGTCCAAGATGACATAGGGACACATTTGGAGATAGATACATACCTGAAGCCCCAAACACCTATACAGTAATTCCTAGCAGGAATTTCAGCAAGCTAGGCACTTCATTTACAAATCTATGCACAGTTCTACAAACCAATCTTCTTAATACTATTTAGGCTTCCAACTCTATAAAAGAATCAGGAATATTTCGAAAGAACAAAAGCATCTCTCCTCCACCCTTTAGATTGTATGAACTTTCAAAATTAAAAATAAAAATCTAATTTTGAACCCTTTTATGTCTTCTAATCCTCTCCTACTCTTTTTTTTTAATTTTGAACACAGCTGTCTGTTGTACTTTCTCAAATGATGCCAGATGCTGGGTTCATCAACCAAACGCATGAAAACAATGGTTTGAAAGCAATTAGAAGCACCGAGGCTGCACTGAGGCTCATATTAAAATGTGATAACACTGTTCTAGTGGGAATTGCAACGCTGCTGCATTTCTGACATTTCTGTGCTGCCAGACAGACAGGATGTGCTGGAAGTGGGCCCTGATCGAGGAGGTAACATACTGGAATTTATTCCTGGAGTAAATGAAGGATTAGCTGAGTTGGAACACTCGTGAGGATTTTTATTACAGCCCCGGCTCCCATCTTGTTTGAACGCTGGCAGATCCTTCTGTCTGTGCTCACGTATCACAACCACTATTTAAGCAAAAACGATGAACCCACCGAACTACATGCCTTGGCTACAGCCAATGCTCCAAATCAGGAGTCCGAGCTGAGCTCCACCCGTTCAACACAAAGTCAGAGGAGCTCCAGGTCAGCTCTGAGCAAATACATATCCATCAATTGCCCCGAATATGCTGAAGTGCCCACTGACACAGCTTGCAACCCACAGGCACCCTGGAAAGTTTAAATCATCACCCACATTATTGCGGAGATGAAGATCAAAGCCACAATCAGATCCTCCCAGCTTGTTAACAGACATGACAAGAGATGGTCACGGTCCTGAAAAAATTTACAGCCTGACCGTTTGTCTACACCTGGAGGTCGATTCAATTTCAAGTTTGGGTTAACATGAGGCAATGAGACTGGAGGAAATTTGCTGAAGGTTCCCAACAGTCTTTGCTCCTAAGTCAATGGCTCATGGGAATACACTGCCCTTGCTGAACTTTAAGCCTTTTCTGGAGACAGAAGTTCTGCAGAAAAATTTCCTGCGCTTGTCCAAGACAAAATGCTTATGTCAGCACCACACAGTTTTGTATTATTTACTCTCAAGGGTAAGGAGAAATGGACTTCTGCTGCCCAGAAAGAATACTAACCCCAGCTCCTGCACTGCAGCTTTGCCCCTTTCCACCCCTAAGAACTGCCACATGGAGCTCTATATTCAGTTTAAGCTCTTCTCCTTGTTGACTTCACATAGAAAACCCCCCACACATCCAGCCCATCCCTGCTCCCTAAGCTCATCGCAGTGAGAACTCGCCCTTCCTTCCCCACCAGCTTGTACTCACCTCGGGGCAGAAATTCCAAGTGGTACCTGAAAGACAAAAAAAAAAAACCACAGACATAAGCACACATTATTTTGTTAATGATTTGTTCCAGCCTGATGAGTAAGCGACAGATGGGAGAATTATGCCAGAAGTGCTGCCAGGAGCCCAGTGAATGGTCACAACAGACATTTTGGTGAAGAAGCTTCAAGAGGAACTGCGAGTCCTACAGATGTTAGCTGGCCCCTGCGACATCCTCTGCTACCCAAGGAACCTCCTTCACTAACCAGACCTCCTCCCTTCAAGAGTTCCAAAGGCTCCCAACTTCCTTCCATGTGAACAGGTCTCTTTCTCCAAATGCGGAGGTTTACATGATCATAGAATCATAGAATGGTTTGGGTTGGAAGGGACCTTAAAGATCATCTGGTTCCAACCCCCCTGCCATGAGCAGGGACATCTTCCACCA
>Ga0065711_1038027_pt1 | contig 19229 bp, 13 predicted proteins | sample Hoacrofraction12_FD_59098 | JGI IMG/M metagenome (GOLD analysis project Ga0065711, IMG submission 59098) | Hoatzin crop microbial communities from Cojedes, Venezuela - Epithelial fraction 12 v2 (version 2) | ecosystem: Host-associated > Birds > Digestive system > Esophagus > Crop | place...
CCCAGTACTGACCCCTGAGGGACACCACTAGTTACCAGCCTCCAACTAGACTCAGCGCCGCTGATGACAACCCTCTGAGTTCTGCCATTCAGCCAGTTCTCAGTCCACTTCACCCACCACTCATCCAGCCCACACTCCATTGGCTTAAGTGGTGAAATGGGAAGAATGAATTAATCCAACACCATCTCCCGTTGGCAAGTACTGTCGCACAACAGCTACAGGAAGCAGTGGTCAGCAGTTCCCATTCCAGCTCATTACACAGAGGCAGCACAGCACCAAGGAAAGTACCTAGAGAACATCCTTTCCCATTCTCTGCCTGGGCATCCCTCATGAAATTGCCAGCCTCCAGTGGTAGTGCTGGGTCAGCTCAGCTCTGCAGCCTGCAAAGTGCTGGTAATGGAAGTCTACAGCATCCCCTGCAACTCACTTGAGATGCGGTGTACAGTATTTCAGCTGCACTGACCTGGTGTGATCTGAGCCTAAAAGCTAAGAAAACACATCACCAGCTGACCTCTTTTCTGTGCTGGCAGATTGGATATAGCCTGCAGGTTGTCTGTTAAGGTCTTTGCCAGGGCTCACTAACGTGAACTGTCACTGACACCATCATACTCAGTTTGCTAGTCAGTTATGACAACAGAAAAATCTAAAAGCAGTGCTGTTGAAGACAGACAGTAGATACTGTGTTCTTGGTACAACCAAGGACATAGGACTTCAGCAGTTTTGCAAGTCAATTAAAGCTAAGATATCACAGCTCTTTGACAGTTCTTTATATTAAGGCCTATGGCACTGGTCCCACAGAAGTCCCATTCTGCATCTCTAGAAATCATACAAGAGTTGCAGCACAAGTTGGCTAAAGCTTGTGGCAAAGTAAGAACTCTGAAGTTCTAGAAAACCTAATTTAACCCACTATTTGAAGCTTCTGTTGATGCATCTTTCAAGTGTCTTTCAAAACACGTAGCTTCTAAGAAGCGAAGTATGGAAAAGAAAAATCAGTAGATTTCACTATAATGAGACATGGTCTGTCTTCTGTGTCCCACAGAACTGCATATTGTTCATCCACATATAATCCAAAAAGTTATTCTTCACCATTAGGGACAGCTAAATTAATTGACAGTTAAAAAGAAATACTGATATAAGAAACTGCTGTAACAGACAAGTCATGTTTGTGCCACAGAAGACCAAACACTCCTCCAGTATACATGGATCATCCACCGAACCTGCATCTCATCAGGCTTAGACCATGGTCCAGTCCCCCTCTGTTTACTCATGTGATTTTTCTAGGTCACCAGCTTAGCTTAAGCTATGCAGTAGATCAACTTTCACTACAAATACCTTAAGTTCATTCCTCAAAAAAGGCTGCAGATTTGTACTTCACCACAGCCAATCCTGAGTGACCAAATCATTTTTTTGGCTGAGACATCATATCTGGAAGTAGAACAATAACCTTCATGAAGAGCTAGCTTGCACTAAGGACGGAAAAAAAAGGAAGCAACATAAAGAAAAAAGGTGGGTTTTCAGACCTATATGAACAAAAAAAGGCAAGGAAGGAAAAAAAATGCATATAGAAGACAGATTAAAAATGCCCCCAGAATTAATGCTTTTGACTTAAATATTCAATAAGTAGGATTATCAGAATAAGAGCAGAAGAACACCCAAAGGCTAAGAGGAATTAAAATATATGAACAAAATTCAAATACTTTGTTATGCTCCATCTGGGAACACTTCATAAAACTCAGGAACTTGAAAGGTACTGAAACCAGGGAGATGTCATTTTAACAACCTTCACCATCAGACCTCTACAGAGGGCAAGACTAACACATATCCCAGAGGATTAGAGAACGAAGAAAGTGAGAAGTAGGATAAAACAAGACTTGAATTTACCCAGAAGCAGATCACGTCAAGTTAATCTTCTCTCTCTTTAGTAAAACTATTCAGTTTTCCTCTATAGACAAATGCTATTATCTGGACCTCTATAAATGTGGTAACATGCTAAATGAGAGGTTAAGATGGAGAAGCTGGGTTAGGACAAGACACATACAAAGATAAAGTCTGAGTCTGGAGAAAAGTTACTTAGGATGTCACCCCTCCACAACAACAGTTCAGTACATGGACTAACAAAATTAGGATATGTTGTAAATATGAAAACAGATTAGATCTCCTAAATGATCTTGAGAACTGAAGCAGCAGATCTAAGATGAAAATATCTTCATGTTTTGAACGTGACAACAGCTTCATGTTTTCAAGGAAGTGCAAGCTAAGGACTTTATATCATATTTGGGGTCAAATAAGAATTGGCAGCATGTGAATCAAAGATAATCAAGACAAAAGGCTTTGGCTTATTTGTTGATCAGAAAGACTGCATCCCTAAGTGTAATCCAAGGCAGTATGAGAAGACAGTTCCAACAGAGAAAACAATTATATTAGGATCTTCTTACACAGGGACTATTATTTACAAGTTTGCCTGTCTTTTGGGAAAGTCAAACTAAACCGAGTTGAGAGAAATCACCTCATGAAATGAAAACTTGGAATTGTGTTACTTTACTTTGTTAACATGAAATATAGGAGAAAGAGTCACGCCTTCATATTCATATTGGAAGGGTAAAAAACTGAGGAAAAGCTAGAGACAACACTTAAAATTCAAAGTTGCTAGATATCAAAGTAACAAGTGTCAGGAACAGTCTTCCAAGTAGGCATAGTTTTAAAAGACAAAAAAAAAGTTATGTTTAATGATTCCGGAGTCCTTCCTAGTCCTGAGATGGAGCTCAAACAATACAAATGTAGGAAATAAACAATATTCACAAAGCAATGGTAAAACAGGCTTCTCTCCAGATGTAAACTGGCAAGCAAACAATCTTGTTAACCCTATTCTAGATCCTTAGCTGCTGAAGCAGACTCTTTTCTTCAGAAGAAAAAAAACGTAGCTAAGAGCTAGTTTTAATTACAGGCTCTCCTTAAAGCAAGAACCATCCTGCCACCGAAGTGGTGTCCTGTACTAATGACTGAAAATGTACACAGAGATTATAGCATTGGCTGCCATATCAGAGCTTGTTCTCACCTACTGACAGAAGACGCCACATAACAGCAGGGGTAGCAAAGCAAGCAAACACGTCGTCCGTGCAGGCAAAGTGGGTGAGGTGGGGAAGGATCACTGACTGCCCACGGCATTGGCCCCACATGTACACCTGGCCGCTCTGCGTCTTGGCAGCCGACGTGTGAGCAGAGTGGCAGGCTGCAATCTCCACAACCCTGCAAACAGAAGAAACCTCATGAGATACTTACAGGTACGGAATCAAGTGACTTTCCAAATGCCTCACCAAAATAACAGCTAACTGAACCATATATCTACACTCCTGTACTTCTTTCCTTGTCCTGCATAAATGTGATACTGTTTCAATGTTTTCACTAAAAAACTGCAATGACATTTTCAGATTGCTTGTAGATTTTATTGTAATCAGATATTGCTTTAATTGTGTCATTCTCATCATTTGTCATTCATCCTTTTCTTCCATAACCATGGGAAAGGGATGAAGAAAAACAAAGTTTTGTTTTTCCCTTTTGAAACCAATGCACATCAGACACTTCTTCACTTCTTCTCAAGAAGAAATGCTTATGGAGCTTATGAAACTTCCAGTTAGGGAACAGGCAGGAAAGTTCTACTACTAAGACTTTTGCAGAGCATTTTTCAGAACTTCTTTCAAACAGATGTTGAAAAAATTCTCTTATTTTGAGATTAAGATCCTATGTGTTTTTCAATAAATCCTTTATTAAGCAACCCTTCTACCCCCTCTCTTAAATCCGTTTTTTGTATGTAGACGGAGATCTGACCTACTGCCTGTATTTCTGACTTCTTATTTTGCTGTTAAGTTTCCTTTCCTCAACACTGAGATTCAGCACGCAACATAGACTGGTTTTCCTTCAAGGAGAGGTGAATACATGCACTTAACTCCACATTCCTGAAGAGCTATGGTTGTTTTTTAAATAAAGTCTATATATTATTTTCACCCACGTCACATAGTTCCTTAAAATATTAGACCTGCCGATGCACATTTATCTATTCTGTTCTCCCATTGCTCGCACAGTCCTTATCTTGCTATCTGAAACATTACAGACACTGAGTAGAATTGCACTTCAGTTAAAAGGGCGGCCAGGACCTTTCCAGTATCTCTTTTCACACAATAAACAAAAGCCAGGGGAAGTTCCAGCATTAGTTCAAAATAAAGGCTATACTCTCCTGTTTCCTCTCCATACTAAAAATGCATCAGAGGGTTTCATGCTTTTGTGCCAGAAACAGATCACTGGGACAGACAAATGTCTTTCCAAGCAGTCTAAGAATATAGATATAAAAATGTTTATTCCTTTACAGAACAATATCCATGAAGAGTTAGCTGTTTAGGCAAAAAGCTTCTTCAGCACAAAGCCCATATTTTCAGTGCAAAAATTATTTCAAGATAAAACACAGAAAGAATCTACAATCACTTTCAGTATATGTATCAATAACTTCTTCCAGATAAAAGACCGATGGGTTGTTTTACACCATTACCAATTTCTGAACCTCCATGCAACACCAAGATCTTTCACCACCTCTGCATGAGACATCATAAAGTAATTATTTTAGGGACAACTTATCGTCCATCATAGCTATCCACCAAAACCACTTCCTTCCCCAAACTTTCTTTCCTTAGCAGAACAGATTCTTACTTTTATAGTAACTATATGACACTTCAGGAGCATAGCAGAACGTGTACTATAACACCTGTATACCTGTATAGTACATGTACAGTACACTTACAGGATAACATGTTAAGCATATACTTAATATCAAAACTCAGGAAGCTGACCTTCATAACTGTTACTCCAAGCTAACATAAAATAAAGCCTAAAAGTTCCTTACAAGCTATTTGTGCATTATTTTTCAAGACAGCACCAAATGCCACCTCCTAATAAACTGTCACTGCACCAGCAAATAAATGACAAGAGAGTTATATAAACAAAAGGACCAGGAAAAGCAGCATTAATATGCTTCATGGGAAATGACAGCTCACCCGCTTATAGTACTGTTTCCAAGGGAGCCAAGTCAAGCAAGATGAGTAAATTCAAGTGACTTATCTCTCCCTTCAATTCCAAGCAGAATTCTGTATTTTCTCCCTCCTCCTTTAGTCACTGAACAAACACCAGTTCTATTATAATCCCCTGCTTGAGTTCACATACAGTTTTAAATGCAACAGTTCCTCTTTGTTCCCTCAAGAAATCAATCGCTAAGAAAAAAAGTTGATCTATTTGCAAACATACATTTCTCTTCCAGTGTTTTTTTAAAGAATGTTTCATTTTGCTCTGTAGTGTCAGTTCCTTCACAGACAAGTCAGCCTCACCTCAGTGGTTTCTATTGTGATGGCTCCTTTATTCTCCCTCCTCAGCCCCACCATTTTTTAAGCTCTTAAATAATCTCAGTACTGTGCAGTTTTTAATTTAATGTTAAGTGTGAAAAACAGGAAAAAATAGGAGACTTCCCATAAAGACAGCTCAGAAATGGAAAAGAAAAAACGACAAGTGTTCCCTAGTTAAGATGAGATTACAAGTTAAGAGATTTACAGGTTAAGGGATCTATAGACTAAGAGGTTTACAAACTGAGGTACATTAATCTACAGGTATACACATAGGTCCAGAGAATGGGACTGAGGTCCAAGTTTGTACGTGAACAGCAGAAGAGCCATCCCAAATACGAGGATGACAAATGTGCTGAAAGAGGGTGGGCAAGGGTTAGGGTCATTCTTTTACAAGTCTAGGAAACTAAGAAACTACAAACTACTAACTGGTAGTATTATCTGCCCTTATCTCTAGCAACCTTGCAAACAGAGGGGTTTTTTTTGTGGTTGGCTACTGTCAGCCTCTCAGAAAATTGTTTTTTCCTCATGTGCCACTTCTTACCAAGGCGGTGTTTCCTTCCCCTCTTTTTTTTTTTTTTTTTTAATGTGGGCCTCAATATAGCATAAAAGTTTGGCTTATTGGTCTCACAGCTCCAAATTTTTAACCAAAGGAATCATATTTAGACTAGCCTAACACTTAGCCATTCATTATCTTTCAGTATCAGGTAAGCACACAGTATGCTTACTTTCAATAATCATTGCAAATAGCAAAAAGCACTCAGTCTACAGTAAACAGCAAGTTACCATCCTTTCCTATGTTTTTAATATTAGCAATAGAAAAGCAATCCACCAAGCCCCACACACATATGCTTCCAGTTCTAGAGACTGCATAACACATGCTCAGACTTATCAATCCAGAAACAGCTTCAGCAAGATTACCTTTCTTTTTCCATCATGATCTGCACTGGGCTTAGCTGGTTACTTTTATTGCCAGTTCCCAGCTGCCCGTAAGTGTTAGCTCCCCAGGCATAGAGCAAACCCTCATCTGTTAGTGCTAGTGTGTGCGCGTAGCCACAGGCAATCTGTAAGTAAATGTATAAGCATTACTACTGAACAAAACAGAAATAAGAAACAAAATTATTGCACACATTACCTTAGTCTAGCTGATGTTAAATATCTCAGGCATTCTTCATTTAACACTACAGTGTGTTATTTCTTGGTACTTAAAGCTAACACAAAATACGTTAACTGTAGGTACCAGAAAATTTCCAATTTCATTAATTTAGCGTTCATTGCTTACTCCTAAATAATTTACTGCACTCCTGCAAAGTCTCCCTAGCCTTTGCTTGCTTTCAGTTGCTGACTTTTCACACAAAGAACAGCGAGATTCATTATCACGTCTTGCAACTCTGAAATACTTTCAGAATTTTCTATGTTGAATGCTATAGAAACTATGAAAGCTGCAGTTCAACAGCCATCAACTGTTCAAGTTATCATATGAAACTCCACAGAAGCTTACTAAAAAAACAGGAAATCTTAATTTTTAGTTTTATTCTTTAGCTAGGAAAAAAACCCCAAGCCAACAACCAAACAACCAAACCCACACCCATTACTCTTTTTCCCTCTTCCTTCACTTCTGAAAGGCTAATTACAATATTAATGTAGAATCTAATTTGAGTATCTTGTTCCCCTTCATTTCTTATCTTTGCCTAGTGCATTTCATTCATTCAGCTTCGTAACAAAGATGCAATTTGTAGCCATGCATAACTTATAGTTACACTAGCTACCTTTCAATCATTCAAACGTTTATAAAAGCAAGTATTTTACAGCTTATTGCCATTTTATAAGCCTAATATCATTTCCAGGCACTAAAAACTCAGCATTCGAACTGTGAAATCCAGAAGCAGGTATAAGATTCTAAAGATCCAGTTTTAGCAGGTGCTAGCAACATGAATGCATCTTCATTTCCATGTTAGACATACCTGGAGTATGCATGCACCATGTAACGCGGCCACCCTGCATGGTGTCAGTTGATTGCCATTGTTTCCAAGACCTAGCTGACCATTGCCATTGTAACCCCAGCCATAAACCTCATTGCAAAAGGAAAACAAAAATTAAGCCATTCCTCTACAGAAGTATAGAACATTTAAGACTTAGTATTAAGCACAAGTCAAAAGAGTACATCTTATTAAAAATCTGTATGCTATTTCAAGAGCAATACAGATAAGGCTAAAATCTACTAAATACACTGCAATGACTGACTATTCTACTTTTCAATCCTGCATTTGCCTTTTAAAGAAGCTTTCTAAAATAATTTGTCTTTGAAGTACTAAGAACTTTGCAAAAAGCTTACAATACACCAAGATCTCTCCCACAGCGTCAACATTTTAGTTGACTTTTACACCTTCTTTTCTCCTTATTACTTTTTCTTCTTTTTATTGAAAATAAGAAATTACTTACTTAGCTGATTAGCTATTGGATTAGTTTAAACTGAAGTCCTCAATTTAGCTCTTATTTTTCTTTTAGTTTTGTTATGGTGGACACATCAAGACAAAAGTATGTACAACGAAAGCTCATCTCAACCTCAGGGACGTTTTCAGTCCCTCCAGTCACAAAGAAAAGCTATGCTCCAAGTTTGGTACAATGTAGTAAAATTGAGGTTACAGTTCATGCCAAGAAGCAACATAGCACCAAAAACTTACATGAAACAGAACAGTTGCACAATACTAGGGTAATGTTCAAAAGCGTGGTTTGGTTTTATTGCTGGCAATTAAGTGATGTGTTTAAGAACCAGGCTCAGTCAGTGTCTTCTTGCAGAAAGATTAACTATTTAATTGTGCATGCTTTCAAAACATGTAATTAAGACATATTTTAAACAATCTATTGAAATAAGGAAGACAGACATGCTTAATACAACCTGTTCAAATTCTTGCAGTAGCAGACTCAGTAAGAATCATGTTCCAACACAGTCTTTGCCATAAGAAGGAACGTTTAGTGTTAAGACAGCATCTCCAGTTAATCGCGGAGTTTTGCTTAAATTGATATCATAGAAGTTATCAATATAACTCTTTGCAACTATCAATACAACTCTAACTTTGGGCACTCTTATGTCAGCATTTCTCCGTGTTCAGACATTAACCTCATAAGTTCGGGTAACAGAGAGAGAGAACGTGAGAACGCAGCAATGCTTACCTCGCCATTGTTTACTACAGCCATGGAGGAGGTCTGACCACAAGCAATGCCAACGACCATTTTACCCTGTAAACAGTTTGAAACTCTACGAGGAGTTGGCTGGTTTGCTGTAGATCCAGATCCAACTTGACCACAGTTGTTATAGCCCCAAGCATACAGCTGTCCATAAAAAAAACAAAAACCTGCAGTTTAAGCCTTAATAATAGTAATGATAATAATAAATTGTAATCTTAATTATATCTAAATTAATGTAGATATTAAATAAATTAATCTAAATTATAATCTCTGCATCAGATCGGGTAAACTATCCTATCTAATGAGCTAAAATGCTTAGAATTAATTTTCAACAGCTGAGAATTATAAACGGCAATAGGACTGATCTAACAGATATAAACATAGCACTTTTTGTGGCTTCGTGCTACAGAACCAGAGCATCTGACTACTAGAGGAAACAAAAGGAACACATTTCCATATTAAATATAAGTCAGACTATAAGACGAAGAGCATAGCGAGTGGATTGTCTTTATACTTTCACGAGGTTGGAAAACTGAATGCAAGCCAGAATGTCATTTGTTTCCCACACAAGCTGAACTCCCTAGTTTACAGCTATTTAGTTTTCTTCACAGAACACTAAACCAGCTTATTGCTGGACACTTCTCATACCTCTTAAGTATTTCAAAAGCTGTGAAAGGAGATGGTTTTGTCAGCCCATGTTTCACAGTAGCAAAACTCCCCTACACAACGGCATTAACAAAAAAGCACCATCTCTGACAGTTCAAAGTTAGCCAGTGGCAAACTATTAATAATAAAAACAAAAATATCGGTTCCCTTCATCTAAAAGTCCAGAAGACAGGGAAATAGTTTGCAATTTAAAAAAAAAAATACTTCTAGCTTCATATTTTCAGTTCCTTCAATTTTTATTATCATTCTCTGGTGCTTCATCCAGTCAAACAGTTTGTCCTCTTGGAAATACCCAGCCACATACACGCTAGCCAGTAAAAGCACACTGACAGATACCCTAATACGAAGTCTGCACATCCATTGGTGCCAGAAGGTGCCTGTTTACTTTGACACCAAAAACCCAGTGCCAAAACCCAAAAAATCCCACACCACCACCAACAAAAGAAACCCCACACAGAGAGGAATAAAAAAAACTCCCGCCAACACAACTCATTTACCATGTCTAATATGGCCAGAAGAAAGGATTAGTCCTTTGCTTTGTGTTACTTCTATTTGCTGGACCTTTGATTCCTACTGAATATTTGAAGACGATATATAAAACACGTTCATTTCTATAACACAGAAAAAACTCAGGTAGAGAACCTCAGAGGGTAGATCAAAACACCAAAGAACTAACTGGTTTCCTCCCTCAGAGGAGCACGAATGTCTGCAGTCCTTTAAGTCTATTGTTAAGGTGTTTTTTTTTTTCATTTGCACTGCATTAAAACTGCATGGAACCAACTGTACAAATCAGTTATGCCAAGTATGCCCATGAATACTTCCAACATCAATCCATCTCTGAAACTCCAGATATATCAAGTCGTACAGTTTTTTGCAGCCAAAGCTTTCTGTAAATAAAACTCCACTTAACACATTTTGCTGTTTTCAGTATAATGAATACTGGTACAGATAAAACCTCAGAGCACAAACAGACTAAGCTACTGCAAGGTACGCTAGGGGTGGATTTATAGTGCATTAGCTAGCCACAATGGCGAGTGAGCTGCAGATATCAACTCCACGGTAAATACAAAAAAGCTTCCCCGCTTCCATGGATATTTCAAGCATGTTACATTTATTATAAGAGACAGCACGATCATCACAGGCAGCTACCACACAGCAGCTGGCACCACTCGTTTAACTAGTACATGAACACCCTTGCCTTCCTGCATGTAAACCAAATTGTACAGATTAACAAAGTAAAATGTGACAGCATGAACATCTTTCCTAAGCATAGGCTCTCCTTTCTGACACAACACAGACCACTCTAATTAACCCAAGGTCACTTTCCTACCCTCAAAATACGGATTTGCCACTTTGTATTACTGTTGCACTGTGGCTCCATTCTGAACCATAACACAGCCACGCTCAGATCACTAAGATGAAAAGAATCATAGTTAGGAAGGTTTTAAAATTAGAACTCTTCTTTTGTTAAAGCAGAGCTGAAACCAGGCTTTCCTCCAAGCAGTAACATGCAACTCACAGCATACACACATGCACAGGTCAAATCTGACTAACTGGAAACTAATTGTACGCATTTCCCATGACACATAGCCTTAAGCCATGTAAACAAATAGCATAAAGCAGACTTGGATATAAACCAAGTGCTCTTTCATTAGCCACACATACAAAGGTATTCAGAGGTGTGCAGAGCAACGTTTTTTCACAGTACCAGTGTGGAAATCATGAAGACTACAAGAAACAGACCAAATATGTCAATATATCCCTTAAATAACAGAATTGTAAGCAAATAACAATGTTACATTCTGCACCTTACAAACTATTCTCTAACTTGTAAGTGGCACAGCTTTCTGGTCTCATCCCTGTCAGACGTACAACAAACAAAAGACACAAAAGTTTACTAGCCTTTTATTCCCTTGTTTTTGTGGTTGGGGTTTTTTTGTTCGCGTTTGTGAGTGGGATTTGTTTTGAGTTGTTTTCAAGTCTGCTCTGAAGAAAAGGACACCCTAGTTTGAGGCAGTAGGAGAAAAGGTTATGTTGTAACTACACTGTAGAACAACAGAGAACTTCAGAGTGCAAGGTCACCTGCGCTATTCACGTCAAACAGATTAAGAGGTTTGAACAGGTTTCAACTTACATCCCCATCAAACGACAGCGCCATGGAATGATGAGAGCCACAAGCTACTTCCACCACTTTCTTTATTAAGAGATTTGTGCAAACTTGAACAGGAGTAATGCCCTGATTGGTTGTGCCATTCCCAAGCTGGCTGTAACCATTGTGTCCCCAAGCATACACTTCACCATCTGCAAAAATGTTTAAGTTTGTGATAAAAGCCATCAAAAAATCCCAGGAAGCTAAGATGGATAGAATTCTAAGTAGTTAGAAAATGCCAGCATGAAAATGAAAGGACATTAACAAATAGTGAAACTATTACAAGAATAATCTTTATATTAAAAAATTACATTATTCATATACATTTTATATACATATATTGCAGTATAACCTCTAGATTTATTGTGGAAACACATGAAAGTGCACAGGTAAGACTGAGTATGTCATAAATGATACAGTAAAACTCTACAGTTGCAACATAATGGAAAAGTAACAGAAATTTACCTATTACAGAATACACTTAGTTCCACTTAAGACCAGTGAAAACCCCTTAATGTGTATTACCCAATTAACAAGTTAATACAATTACACCTTAATCCATTCTTGTTAAGTGCAAGTGGAACTCAAAATCCACAACTTATATTTCTATACCAAATACTAATTTTCTACCTTCAGTGCAAAGCACAACATGGGGTCCACTTCCATAACTGAGACTGGAAACCTTCTTTCCACATAAGGCTTCTAATTTCTTTGGTACTATTGTGCTCTGATTGTCTCCAGTTCCCAAACAATTGCTGCAATTCAGTCCAAAAACAAACACCTGAAACACAGAGAAATACTAATTTCAAGTGATTTACACCCGGGTATGCACAGATGTGGTAATCTCCAGGTCTTCACAAAGACACAGACTCTGAAGGGCCGGAAACTTCCCTCGTGGAAGTTAATAAGAGTGAGCACAGAGACACTTTGGAAGTGAACTAATGAGTCTGAATTCTTCAGGTCCATGCAGGTCTGGAAGCTAAATTTCTCATTTGCAGAAACTGTACTATAAAAAGTATTAAACTGTGAAACTGGAAGGCACCACCTTCTATTAAAAGCAGTCTGTAAAGCGCAGCCTCAGCTGGGAGGCTCACACTACAGGCTGCTTTGATAGTACTTAGCAGGGAAAAAAAAAAAAATCCTGCTCTATGTAGTCTCACAAGAAACCCATCACAGACCAGCTGGCTTTCCTTTTTGCCTTTCAGCAGCACAATGCTAACTCGCATTGAGTTTTTGAATCGTTACAACCCACATATAATCTTCCGCTGTATTGACACTTAGCAAGCCATAACCTCATTTTATATCTTCATACCTGGAGTACTTAATTTCTAGCTACCACAACTTCTTTTGAATTCTGATTTTCTTCAAAAGTACATGTAATCCATCCTGGCCTCTGTCATTTGTAAGTTTTCTAAATACTCCATCTAAATTGTCCCCATACAAGACGAAAAAAAAAAATTACAAGTTACATCCAACATGTTTTGAAATATACAAATTTCACACAATGCTTTTGAGAAGCTAATTATGTACAAATATTCAGTGGACTCTGAAAACAACTAATTGTAGAGTATATGTTCCACTTTCTTACAGCCTTACCTCATCATTGTGCGTTACGTACAAAGCTTCATTGGCTGATGTACCAAATACACATGCTTTCCGAATAGATGCTATCTCTTGAGGTGATAGTAAGGTAAATATTGGCCACTTTCCTACATCCACCATGATGCTGCTGTGTGTCATGATGTTTCTACAACTAAGATGACATTGCTGTAATAAAATAAAAGCTTATTAAAGGGTGTATTTCACAATCTCGTCAACAGGCAATAAGATCATTTCCTTTAAATGAAAGACACTTGTGTCTCTGAAAGTATAACATCCGATTCTATATGCAATACGCCATTACATTTCCATATATTAAGGTCAACAAATAGCAAGTCACTGGTAGGACATTGAAGAACACCTCTTTTCTTAACAGGATATTTAAGTAAACTGTATACAGTACAGCTGAACATCAGCTGCTCCACAAGCAAACTTCTTAAAAAGCTCGTGACCTAGTAAATATCCACTGGTGGCACAGTGGATTTCTGAGGGCATTTTCATAGGGAATTTCAACTGAAATTTCCATTTATAAAATTTTCACTTGTGAAATTGTTTTGTAGTCTTACAACTTGTATATGCCATGTAAGCAAGCTGTTGATGTATAAGTGAAACCTGCAAATAAAAATAAAGCTGGAGCTGCTGCACATATGGCCCAAATCTGTCATGTTTTGCGTAATCAAAAGCTGTTATGGTCAAAAACCATTTGTGAGAGCACAAAAGCATGAGATAAACTCATGAGTTTGTAGAATTAAGCTGGAAAACACATCAGAGAAAAGTAATTATGTAAAATTGTCATAATCTGTTACTTAGAAACAAGCTGGACCACATCAAAAGCTGGAAACATGACTGAGTACAGACATTGTCTGTCAGCGAACATAGATGTATACAATCCATCCTTCCACAATGCTCCTTCTTCACAGATTCCCCAGGGCAACCGCACCAGCTCAAGAACAAAGCTGACAGTCAACACAATCCTACAGAGCTTATTTAGGCCTTCACTCCTGCACATAAAAATTGTAACATTACTCATACCCTGAAGGGATTCTGCCACTGACAGTCTATGATCCACGGTCAGGGGCATCAGCAAGTTTCATGGAATCTGAACAGCACTCAGTGGAGAATTCTACAGAATGTCAGTGACATGACACAATAAACCATTTTAAAAAGTGGCTAAAGAACCTTCAGATGGGTAAGAAATCTAGTCTCTATCCACATGCCATCCTCTTATCAACATTTAGTTCTTTCCTTTTCACTTGTTTGCTCCAGTCCTATCCTACCCCCCTATCATTCTTTGATTTGTTACTTTCAACTCAGGCTTCTTGATGACGCCTGAGTATCAGATACAGACAACAGGGAGAGCACAAGAGAGCCTCTGTCCTTTGCTTCTGACGCTTGGTTCTCAAAACTGCGCTGGCAACCAAGACGTGGCTTCAAAAAGCTACTCAAGACCAGCAGTCAATCCTAAAATACAGGTTGTTCAGCACAGACATTTGGTGGAAGGAGGGCATTTACTATTTTTAAAAAGTTTGAGAAACACTGAAGTCACAGTGGAAGTATATGTACAAAAAAACACCGAACACAAACAAAACCCAGACATCTCCTTATCAAATTTCGCAACCTTGCTCTGAAAAACCCAGCTCTGCTCTACAGGCACCTCTCTCACCAAGACTCTGACTTCACTCTACGTTTCACATCTTGAAAACGCCTAAAGTCTCCAGATGGCACACTCATAATAGACGTATTTGTAGAACAGCTTTTGAAAGCCTACCTGATGACAAGACCACAGCACATTCTACACAGCTAAACAGATTTGAATGCATTTAAGCCTTCTTAATTTCTAGTGCAGTTACAAACTCAGGCTAGTTAGCTGCTAAGATTTGTTACCTCACGTTGGCAAATCTTTTAATGTATGACACTATCAGTCAATTAAAAGGAGACAGCGATGACTTGTTCTTTCGAGCAGACCAAGTAATTGTCCCTTCTGACTTTATATTTCATTTGCCGCATATAATAGATAATTGTCAGGGCACAAACATGTCATAAACTGGACATTAAGGAAAATATTTTATTCACTGAAGTTCTTTTCAACACATCCCATCAGTTTAAGACATGAAGGCAAAATGTTATTTTGATTTTGTCCCAGTAAATAAACATTAAAAAGTTTTACAGCACCCTAAAACACTACTTTAAAGGCAACCGGTTTACAATACGCTTTCTCTCTCCCTTTCTGATCTTTGCACTAGGTCTGTAATCCTGTATACTGTATGACTCAGTTAACCACTCCTCTTTGACAAACCTATGCGAGTTACACCACATTTCCCATACCCAGTTGAGCTTTGAGGTATCTTGTCAGACAAACTAATACCAGTAGATAAAAGCAAAGCTTCCAAGCACACAAGACTTCCCAGATTGAAGACATGAGCAATGAACTCCATTCACAGATGAAGAACCTTAGAATTTTTTGACAGGTGTAACACTGCTTTATCTAAAACAACACTGTGCATTTCCAGTTTGAACTGTTACTACAATCTTACAAAGTTATTTCAAGGGTTTTCCCTAAAAGGTTTTTAACGACAACTCATCTGCCACTGGCAGGTTAGTTTCTTTAATAAATCTCAATCCTAAAGTCTCTTCAGGTTTAGCAACCAACAAAGTTTCACAAAAATTCTTAAAACCAAAACCAACCAAACAGCAGAAAACACCTGTTGCCTTTTATATAATATGTACTATTTCTCCTCAAACATACAGCCTTTTCCTCTCCTCTACAAATATTAACTATAATTTAGATGCTGCCATTTGCTGGAGTACCTGTCATCGAGCGGCAACATTATAACGGTAGCAACAGCAGCTATTTTTTGTTTATGCTTATGTCTAAATGAAATAACATACAAACCTAAAAGTTCTGGAGTTTATATGGAGACTACCATTTCTTCGCTTTAACTGTGGACAGAAAGTTGTTTTAACTACTTGTTCTCCATCTTCCACAGAAAATAAACGCCCAACCTAGGCATAAGCACTACCTTTTTCCTCTTTAAAGACGGACTCCTTAATGACCGTAGCCACTTTCCTAGTTTTCCAATAAAAGTCCTGATTGACACAGGAGGGAAAAAAAGGTCTATAGTGGAAAAAAAAGTATTTGGAGAATATATATTTATATATACTACTGTAAATGGAGATGTCAGTAAAGTAACTCAGTGTTATCAAAACACATATCAAATTAATTTTAGCATTCTCTAAGACATACTGCAGACTTTCCAAATGGGTAGACACTCTGCAATACTGAGATTGACCTCTCACACCAATCACACTCCAACTTTATCCTTGAGCAACATTTGTCCGAATATCAGGGGGAAAGGCTTGCACAGAGTTTCTCCTGGGCAAATCCTTGCTACGAAAAGCTGATCTAGGAGACTTCAGTCATGTCATTGCAAGCAACCGCAAAGAAACACAGTGTCCTTCTCTTACCCTTCCTGTACTACATGAATAAGAGAGCTAAGTTTATTGTTTACTTCTCCTGATAACAATATAGGCCTGGACCCCACTACATTACATACTATGCAACAACTGCACCTTAACTGAAAGTTTGTAAGTGCAATGTAGTGGCAAAAATACCAGATGGAGTCCAGAGTAATTAAGTTATTTTAATCTGTATGCATATAGCTGTCTCAACATATTACCTCTCAAGCCATTGTTTAGATTCTGTATGCAACATGGCAACAGCATTTCTAAGAAGTATTTATCACTTAGATACCAACATCTAGATTTTAAGTTAACTGCAGTTAAAAGCCTTTTGACTGTAAGTGTCATAAGCTTAAACTTGGTGCTCTGGTAGATCACTGCTTTTAGAAACACTGCATGTCACTGCTTTCAACTGTCCTTTAATTTCTGCTGCATGATTCAGTGATAAACAACTACACATCACACAGCTTACTTTCTGCTGCAGAACTAACCAGCAGAGGGAGCTTATACCAACAATACCTCTTCTAACCGCTGTGACATCTTTGAAGTTATCCAACAATATCAGTATACAAACAGGAACAGAAACAAAGATGATTGTTTGAATTTCATTGAGACTAAAAATAAGCAAGAAAAGGTGACTTGCAGAGAAGGAAACTGAACTGGCCACATACTGTGACAAAAAGACTGAACTCAGAGCAGTCACCAACATTACGGCAAAAAATCTAGACCCGCTCACAATTAAAAAAAGCCACACACTTTCAGAGACAGAAGCCCTTCAAAAATTCTGCGCTAAATTGCTGCCTATGCATTCCACTTCTTACTAGTTTGCTTTCTAAAGAAAATGCATGTCGGCTGATGCTTTAGTGATACATGCAAGCAAATACAAATCCCTGCCTTAAAAAAAAAAAGACAGCGTTTACAAAATGTTTTGTTAAATTATTATGATTTTAGACAAAGTTTTACAGAGTTTATAGTTCAGCTACACAGATCCATGTTGGAGAGGACAATAGCCTAACACAACATTCTACTGGGAAAACAGTACCAATTGCCATTGCAACAAAAAAATAACCTTATAAAACCAAAATGAAAAAAAAGCTACAGTTAACTCTTCAAAGATTATCCCCTTGTAAAGGCTATTTGAACACAATTGCATGTTTGTTTGTTTCATTTTTTCCTCAGGCTCCAATGCTGCAGTTTGTTCTCGCTGGGCAAACTGACTCCTGCACAGAAAGAATCTGTAGGCTCAGGCCTTCATTTCTCCTAATTGCCTACCAGAATTATAAACAGCAGTAAGAACACTAAAGCTGGGATATCTGGCTTTCAAACAACATGACATGACCAGCATGCCTGATCTTTTTTTAAGTACACCTCAACCACAAAAGAGTCAAATCCTTGACATTACACTAGTCTTCCCCATATTTTCTCCAGTTTATGTTTGTTTTTTTAATCTCATAGCTCAGTACTGAGAAAAGAACAGGGGAACAATACATACTATTGACATTAATCACATCTGTGAATGAAGCGATTTTACTGAGGCTTTCTTCCTGACAACAAAAAGATATTTGCGCTCCCTGAAATCATGTGTCTTAACTTACTTTCCTTAGACCTTACATAAGACAAGATTTCTATGACAAAATCTATGTGTTCAAACCTCTGCACAATTTATTTTTATATGCCTTTTACATGCAATACAGGGAAAGAAAAACCTGCTGATCTAACAGCTGACAACAAGACCTCCTATTTGGTTTGAGTAACCAGCTGAGACACCAGCAAGCAAAAAACACCATGTACACGAATACTATTGAACATAAGACTGTTTAGCTCTAGCAAAAAAACCTTTTAGTAGGATGACAGTCATCCGTCCACCATAACAAGAGTGTAATTACAATCACAGTATGCCTTCCTATTCTTTTTTTCTTAAGCTGAGCCAGCCGTTACTGCAACTAACTGAACCCATTCACTCAGGACAAGACATCTTCTAAAGCAATACCTATATTTCAATCTGACACACACAGAGACAACCATTCAAAGGAAAACATTCATATTAAGGGTCCAAAGAAATATCGCATCTTCCAAACACCATTTTTCCTAAAAAACCTTTGTGCTCCAGAAACATTTCCATTTAGGATGTTTAGCATTTTTTTCTCACAACCCCATCCCTAGTTTAAACGATTAAAGCCCATTTTGCCTTTCATCAGCACACAACACACTTTCCCAAAGAGGTCACTTAAACTGTGTAAATTAGAACTCTGAAAGGTCCTTTAAAAAAAGTAAATACGCCTTTAATATTTAGTTTAGAAGGACTATATTAAGAACTGAAGAAATACTCATTATTTATATAAAGCTGAGGGGCAAGTGCAAAAGCAGGGCTTCTCAACAAGCTAGACCTCAGCCTCCAGGAAGCAGGCAACAAAGGGAAGGATGAACTGAAACGCCATGAATCAAAAAAAACCAAACAACAAAACCCTAAACTGTAAGAACAGACTGCGATCTGCGCCAGGCAGGACGAGGGACTTTGAGCACCGCGTGGGAGAAATTCACAGCCGGACCAAGGGAAAGCTTTGCCAGGGCGGGCTTGTTCCTCCGGACGGGCATCGCCAGCCTCACAGACCCCCTCCGGGATCTCCGCCGTCTCCTCCGCCCGGCCGCTCCCCGCGCCGAACTGCAGCCCTGAGGGGAACGCCAGGGCCAGTAGCAGCCCGCAGCCCTCACGGCGCCCTGAGGGGAACGCGAGGGCCGGGAGGAGCCCGCAGCCCTCACGGCGCCCTGAGGGGAACGCGAGGGCC
>Ga0065711_1006430_pt1 | contig 19228 bp, 13 predicted proteins | sample Hoacrofraction12_FD_59098 | JGI IMG/M metagenome (GOLD analysis project Ga0065711, IMG submission 59098) | Hoatzin crop microbial communities from Cojedes, Venezuela - Epithelial fraction 12 v2 (version 2) | ecosystem: Host-associated > Birds > Digestive system > Esophagus > Crop | place...
CATACTACGTGCATTGGTGTAAACACACTTGAGCTGGGCTGTCAATCTCACCCCTGGCCTTGGCACTCCAAGCCTAGGCTCATCCCTAGTGAGCTGGGCAATATCACCACAGATTGCTGCCTGCTTTGCTTGAACCTTCGGACATGACCTCTAACACTTCATAGGTGACTGGATTAGGCAAACAAAAGATTCCTAACTGTCAGGTTTCTTTTCCCAGAGGATGTGAGTAATGAGCTGGTGCTAAGGATAGACTGATTCTTCCTCATCTCACAGACAGACTGATTTCATTTGAAATATTGCTTTGGAGACCCTCTAGATTGCAGCCTGCCTGGGACACCTCACATGGGCCAGGGCAAGTGCTTCCCAGCTCCTGAGATCTGGCCCTGGGGCCATCCTCAACCCCCGAGTGATCTGCATCTGTTTCCCTCCTCCAGATGCCACAAAGGTTCCCCCTCGCAGATCATTATCTCCTTGGTAACTGAATCACATCAGATAAAAACTGGACTGAAACCCGTCAGCCTGCAGAGCCCAAACAATGAGGTGGGAAGGAGGGGGAAGGACATGGGAAGCCCTTGGTCTGGCTGGTGAGATGCATCATGCACATGTACAGCCTCCACTGCCACGTGTTGTGTCTCAACTCCTGGCTTGTGCTACAGCTTCCGTGTATGACAGGTCTTGCAGCACACCGATCCCTTTCCCAACACTCTCTGTTCAAGGAAAACTGTGGTGTTCCTTTGCACTTTCTCTGCCCCATCCATTCCACAGCCCACACACCTGAGGAGAAGATGAGCCTTGTCTCCAACTGCTTTGAGCCCTTCCTACCCCCCCACAAAACCTTATTATGGGGAGCAGTGGACATGGCCCAAAACTAAACCTGGTGTATATGTTTGCTGCTACCCCTATGACTGTGAGTGAAGGCACTTCTGACTTCTGTGGGGATATTGGTTGCGTGTTTGTGTTTTTTCACTCTCTCCCTCTTTGGCCTAACTTTGGTCTTCTTTCAGCATCACTGGGGTATTTACCTTTGCAAGCATGTCTGAAAGGTCTGCCTAATTTTGGCTTTCAATTAGAATCGGTATTTCAACAGAGAAAAATGTTATGAAACAGTAAACAGTGGGTTTCCCAAGACAAAATTAATCACTCTGCTCCAGGCAGGTTTTCCCTTTCCTACTCTGACCAGATCTGCTTTCCTTCTTACCCACCTCCCCAGTTTGAATCTCCTCTTTCCTTTCCCCTCCTTCCAGCCAACTCCTTTTGCTTATAAGGGGGCCCCAGCCCACCAGTCACCTTACTGTCCCTGTCATACAGACATTCAGCATCTGGAACACCTGTCCCAAGACAGAGGAGGAAAAAAATACAAACATCTTGAAGTGGAGTGAGTATGGGCTGGCTGTGTCTCCTTCATATTTGGACAGGCTGGGCAGAGGAAGGGGAAATCTGATCAAAAGACTCTGCTTTGCTTTTAGTTATCCTGTGTGTGTTCATTTATGTTGTATTTTTCTTTCAAAAATAGGTATGATTTCAAGGGGTAGAAGTTAACATTAGCAGAGGCAGTTAGGAACTCAAGGAACCAAAGTCCCAATCCCTTCTGATGCAGTTCCTTTAAAAACAGCACCAGTTGTACTTTTGGAAGGGCATCATTAGACAAGTATATTCCCTTCAGTCCCTGGCAAAAAGTCAACATTTGCATTTAAATAGTGCTTTTGCTACCGAACAGAGGCATGTTACAGAATAGCTGCACAGAGATAAAGGTTCCTTTAAGAGAGAAAGAAAGGGGAAAAACCCTAACCTTACTGAAAGCCCAGCCCATCTCCCATGTGCTGTCAGCAAAGAGGTTAGTTATACTTTCGAGAGCTTGCCNGCTGAGACATAATCTAGTGCTCTCAGGAGCCTCTGCTTGCTGGAGGTGGAATTATAAGAATTAAAAATTACAAGAAAACAAGGCCAGTCTAAAATGAAATATTACCCAGTGGGTGTAAATAATTCATGAGCAAAATAACCCTCCCGGGTCCCCCATTGATCCATCTTACTCCACAGATGTGAAGAGGAACAATCTGTTGAAGGGGTGTTTAAAAACCTCCAGGATGCTTTCGAGGGTTTTCCAAGTGCCTGACGTTCATGTGGGCCGGGAAAGGCTCCATGGGAAATCATGAGTGATGACATGAAATGGAGTTTCCTCTGATAATGAAACCTTTCTCATAGTAGACCAGGGGAGAAGAAAACACCATCTGGTGAAAAAAAAATCCCTCATGTTTTACTCCTGTGCTCCCAAGCAGAGTGCACCACTAATTTAACCTGTATGTGAAGAAGTCCCTGAAGGACACAGCAAGACCTTCTTTGATAAATATTTGCCTTTCAGCACAATCAAGACCATTCCCAAAGGCAAAGATTGGCTTTCTGGAAAGGTTTTCACTAAATCTGCTGTGTGCAGGCTAGCTGTGTCCGAGGTTAGAGGTACTCATGTGGCTCCCTCCTGTATGGCCAAGGGGTTGGGAAGGACCTACAATGAGCAATGTTTGGGTTCATAATGGAAAAGGCAGGATGAGAGCTGGCCTTGTTGCTGCAAGTTTGCTTCTTGAGAGGAAAGCTCCTGCCTAACGCTGTGCAGGTCTATAACTTGAAGGGTGACCCCACTGAGACTAAGACAGTTTTATCTGTGAGGGTCATGTATAGGAGGAAAAAAGCAGAAGAGGAAAAGTATGCCAGTATACAAATTCTTATGTGCAAAAGCATCTTTGAAATCTGTTCAGTTAGTTAAGGTCGTAGAGAGCTAAAAGAGTCAGTATTGATCCTGTGTGTCTCTCTTTGTTAGAAGACTTGTTTACAGACAGTGGTTACCTCTGCCCACCCGGAGACACGCGGAGCCCCTGGAGCTGCAGCCTTTCTGCCCCAGCAGATCCAGCACATGCTGGTCTAATCTCCACGGTGGCTGAAGTAAGGGATGCATTTAAAACAGTCTTTGTAAAAGCTTTGTCTTTGCAGTGTATCTCCAGGCCAGTCAGAATTCATATATGCAGCTTAGTGTCCCACTGAGTTAATACATCCTGGCTTTCAGCAGGGTTTTTTGACCGGTAGGTGAGCCCAGCATGCCAAGGCAGTGCACCATGTATCTGTGGAACCCCCTCGCTGCAGAACGCCGCCAGCACCAGTGAGTCCACAGGTCCAGAAATCAATTCAGCAGACTTATGGAGAAAAAAAATCCATTTATGGTGATTAAAAAATACAGCCACCACCTCTGAACCGAAGATACCACTAACAGTGCAGCACACGTTCGGCTTGTCCATCAACGTGTCTATCATGAGTCTAAATAGGGCTCGTTTACCCACAGATTTTCGTACCAGAAAACTTAATCCTCTCTGATTATTTGTATTGCTCCTCATCTCTTCCAGTGTGTGTCCCCGGTAGAGTTTTTTGGTTACGCTGGAGTTTAAATGCTAGATCAGAGTGTTTTGTTCTGGGAGGGTTTCAGACTCAGTGATGTTTTTAATGATATGTGCAGTTGCGTATGGATGAATGAGAAATGGTGACGAAAGTAGGCCTGGCAGGGGCATGGAGATTAATTTTGGGCTGCTTTATAAAAAAAAAACCCCTGTCTCCCATGCAGACCCACTTATGGTAGGAGAATCTATATCATGTCCGTGTGCTTGTTAACCATTGCTCTGTTTGGCTCTTACCTCATGCATGTCTTCCATAAAGTGTAGTTATCTTAGGTACATCTTAAAAGAGCAGGGATCTTCTATGCAAAAGGATGTGGTGGCTGGTCCTTCCTGGACTTACCAGCTACTGGACTTTCCCTGGTGCACATTTTGTGTCTTCCAATAATCCTTTTTTTTTTTTTTGAGCTGGTTGAGGGTACTTTTCCACTTTGTTTTGCAGCCAGTATAGATGGAGAGAGGCTGCTCGTACCTGCAGGTGTAATTTGTCAGGTAATGCTATGATACTGCTGCAATATGTTCCCCTTCTTTGTTGCCAGCTTTGCCAAATGCAGCAATCTGGAAGTCACTGCTCATTAAGGACAAAAAGTAGCAGACGCTCTCCTGATTTCTCTGGCTCTGCAAAGCTTGTAAACTAGCATGAAAATAGTTTCCTGGAAGACAGAGTCCAATTCTTGAGACAAGAAAAGGTTAATATCTTTAGGAGGAAGAGAAGAGCCACAGGAAATAATGTTTGAACACCTAAGAATACTTGAAGAACATTGAAAAAGGCAATAGGAAGAAAAGATTAGAGGAAAATGAGAAAGAAAATAAGACAGTGTTTGAAAGGAGGGGACACAGCTCTGTCAACTGGGATTATTCATTCTCACAGGAAACATAAAAGAGCTAAACAAGGAAAATGCCATGCAGAGATCACACACTTGTTTTTAAGGACAGGCCCCTAGACGTGATCCCCGCTGGCTGAGCTGTAACCCAGCTCCCAATCAATCTCTCCTTCCTGAAATGTCACTAACCCACACTTAAGTGCAATAAGACTTTGCAGACTAATTGAAATTCTGAGCCAGAGTTAGGAGACATTTGCTTCAAGTAGTGTTTTAATTGTCTGCTCCCTAGGCTGGCAACAGAGTATTTTGCTCCTTGCATTATTCAAGGAGACTCAAGAGCTCAACCTTTCCTTTTGGGTTAGTGCCCCACCTGTCTTGGGTTTATGTTCTGTACTTTATATGGCCTCCACTAACACATCACCTGTGTGCATCCTCATGTGCCTGCTCAGGCAGGGATCAGAAAACCTCAACCATCCCATGTGCTTAGATGCAGCATTTTGATTCAACCTATTGTCTAGAAATAGGGGCCAGCTGGGAAGAAAGACGCTGAAACCAGACCTCTGTGCTTCTGCAGACAAGAATGATCTTTTTTGTTAGACAGAAGAGGACTCCTCCTTTCCATGAACGAGAAGACACTTGCTGTTAAATCCTTCCACGTGCCATTTGCTGTAACCAGGAGATTGCAGTCTGGCAGAGAGTGAAGGAAGACTCAGACTGTCTGTGGCCTTTCTGGGTTCTCCCAAGACCACTGCGCTGAAGCCATGTCTGTAAACTTGTGTATGAAACCAGATGGAAGTGATGATAGCACCCATAAAGCATTGGATAAGGCCAAGTATCCTCAGGAAGAGGTCAGATGAACCTTTGTAAACATCCTGATCTTCCTGGTCTTACTGAATTCTCGTTGGCCTTGGATACTAACCACCTTTTCTCTGTGCTGGTGCTGGAGGAAGTTTGCAGGAGCTGGGTGATCCATTTCCCTGTAAGAACCTGGCGGTTCTCCCTATGAGGTGCCAGGATCCTAAAAGCACCCAGCATGGACTCAGCTATGTCATCATCTATGGACCAGCCTCAAGCAGAAGATCAACTTGCCTCACTTGCGTTACTTGTCTTACCTGCTTATGTCGACGGGTACCACACCGGTCCAAAGAGGTGGGTTTGGTTATGGTCCCTTTTTGGATGAGGCTTTGGACTGAGGGCTCTAATGGTGTTTGGACTGCACCAGGCTTAATAAAAAATACACAGGACTGTGTCCAGTTGGAATCTATATATCATGGTCAAAAAGAGAAATATTTGCCTTTCCTGTCCCAGTTTCAGCATCCTGCTGTGTCATCATATCCCCTATCATGATCAGACACCTTTTCCAGCTCAGAAAACAGAGACAGAGGGAAGATGACTCTTCTGAGATCATGCACCAGATTTCTCGTAACCGTGACCAGAAGTCCCGAGTCCTGTCATGCTGCTGGTCCCTACCCCTTCAAAGGGCACAGCTCCCTGCAGACTTCAGAGGTCCTGGTTTCAATCTTGTCTGCAAAGAAACCTGGACATCATGTCCTGAAAAGAGATTGCCAAACGGACAGTTGGATGTGGCTGTGAGTCAGCAGGCAAGACACCTATATAGAAGAAGTTCACCACCTGCCTGCAGCAGGCAGGCTTGTTCCTTCTCATTTTATACAGTTTCGGCTTGTGGTTCCTGCTGATTTTAACCACTTACGATTCTTTGCCATCTCTCAGTTCCCCACGCTATAAGACAAGAATTCCTCTGACCAAATAACATCTTCGATGTCTAAGGTCATCTGGTCTCCTTCTACAATCAACAGAGAGAAATAGGCATTTCTGGGGTGAGATTCATCTCACTCTAAAGCAAGATGATGAAATAGATAGCCTACACTCTAGCAGTGCTGATTTTCCTCTTTTAATCATGAAGTGCTCAGACAGACACATCTGTACCATAGACCTCTCAAACTAGCTGAGATGCTGCCCACTCTGCATCTGCTGTGGAGGATTGTACGTGATCTTTCAGTGAGCTCAGAATATAGATCAAGCTGCTTCACTCTCACTTCCCTTTAAATCTTGCTCTGCAGGGACAAGTGGCTCTCTTGAGGGTTGGAAATGTGTAATTGATTTGGAGTTCCTTAGATCTCTGTTCACCCATCAATGCCCAAATCGCCCTGTTCTCCAGGCCGCAGAGATAGAGGCATGAGTTATGCTTGTTATTGATGAGTTTTAAACTCTGTCTTCCTAATAAGATGAACTCAAAGTCTTCTTTACTTGCATTTTTTAGGTGTAGCTTCACTGATTTCTCTCTCTCATTCCTGCACATTCCTGCACTCCCTTTTGAGAATGATTGTGAAGGGAGAGGGTGAGGGACAACAAAGACTGATAACAATGCTGAATTTGACACACATGGACAGACTCTTTTGGAGGGTGAAGCCGCTTCTTTCCTCATAATCCAGCTTTACTGGCATCATTTTTCACACTGAGCCCCAACCCTGAAATACACACACGTGCTGTTAGCTTTCACCCTCCACAGCAGTAAACACACCAACATGTCTAGCCTCCAAATTTGGACCCTTTGTTTTTGATGCCTTGAGTTAGACCACTTAAATACCCCCCACTGGAAGTTTCTTGCAGCTTTGGTGGTAACAGATAGACTGCTACTCACCTTCAGACTGCTTCAGCCCAGGAACATTTTCTAGGAGGTGCAAGGAGCACTATGCTATGAAGAAATGGAGATGCATAGATAGTTACTGTCTGCCAAGATGAACTACTGGGGGTACAGTGGGCTTAAAGAGCAAATTTCAGATTAGGCATGGGTAAGAACTCAGTCCAGGTGTGCAGGGCTGTGATACTTGCTTTGATGACAGCTTCCACAGCTGGGAAGCACTGGTGCTAACCCTTGTGTTTGGGTACTAACTAAAAATATCTCACATATGTGTTGTGGTCTGTAAATTACATAGGTTGTGCCAGATCTACACTTGGTCTTACTAAACAGCTTGGCCAGTAGATGCTGCTCTTGGGTCATACTGATGTGCTCAAAACAGATGTATCCATCCTGAGACATTTGGGAACTCTTTGAAGCCATGCATTACAGATCTGTCCTTCACCCAGCTTTCTGGTTTTGGCGATCACAGACCATCCCAGATGATCACAGAGAAAAATAAAATACGACACAAATCCTCAAACAGCAGTCACTTTTAATTAGTAGATATAATTATTAGCTGTTGTTCACTTTGTGCGATGTGAGAATTGATGGACTGTCAGTATTTCTGGGGGAGGTCTGGCATTGTACTTATCAGAAAGGTGGTGTGGACAGCTGCAGAGAGAGAAAGAATGGGACTAAACTGTGTGAAGTGAGGCCAGAGTTAAAAAGGTATCCATCTGGGGGCTGTGGGTGCTGCAGCTCTCATGTGGATATGACCCCTGTGATTCTTTTTATGCCATGTGGAACAGGCGCCATGTGTATCTGATGGCTTCAGATATGAGCCATGGAGAGAGGAACAAAGAGCAGGGCTGAATTCCTGGGATTGCATTCATGTGGTTATCCAGACAGGATTTAGTCATGTGTCATGGAGCGTTAGAAGAAAATTAATCTACTGGTGTACTGGCTCTCCATCCTGGACAGTCCTGGCAGTCAACGATAACCCAACCACTCCTGACTCCCCTGAGCACCAATGGTGACAAAAGGAAAAAAGGGTGCAGAGATATCTTCTACCATTGGTCTCCATCCTCTATTCTCATATGGATTAATTTCCACTCAATTTGGGGGAATGTGCTGGGAGCAAAACAACATCCTTGGTCTGTTCAGAATCCACCCATTTGTGCAGAAAATCTTATAGCTCAGGGATGTTTGTCTGCATTTTCTAATAGAGAAAATAGTTAATGCACACAATGATGAACATTTAAGTACGGTCAATAATTTGTAAAGTAATCTGAATCTCTGTATATCTGTTAATATACCCAGTCTTCTTCTCTTCCCTTTCCGTGCACATTCACCTCTCGCTCTGTAGTACCAATCACAGCAGTATTTAGGCACTGTCTAATGCAAGCTCTTAGTTTCAAGGACTATCTGTGACTGTTTTTCCCGTAGAGTGCCAGCCCCACGACGGCTCTCATCTTACTCAAGGCCTCTTAACACTGCTAGAATATAAATGACAAATATGAATAACAGAAAAAAATCATTTACAAACTCCTAGGTAAATGCTGAGCATTCATGGCATCTCATCATCTTCTGTGCTGATATAATCTCTCAATACTGTGCCTTTGTTTTCTTAAGCAGGACCTCAGGCCAAGGGAATGCCTTTAAAGATTTCCTTTTTTTAATACTTTTGGGAACGGCATGTCCAGGAGGGAAATTCCTTCCCAACACAGTGGGGTTTGGAGTGGAAAGCTTCCTCCCCTTCCCACCATGGTGCAATCAAGAGCCCCAAATCCTTGAAAAAGAGAGGAGTAAAGAGGAGGATGATGCATTTCACTGTCTATTTTGCAGTTCTGTTTGGCTCCCTTGGAAGCACAGGGTCTGACAGGGGAAGGTAAAAGGAACACAGATTCATTCCTCATCTTCATGACGTGTCCTGCTGCAGTAACTCCATCAGTCACTCTAGACACCTTAAGTGAAGACATAGTTCTGCATTATGTCCTTGTGTTGTTGTCAAGGCTGGAACTGGATCCTACCATGCTCAGACTGGTCCCGGACACTGATCCAAAATGGCACTGCTGACCCCCGTGGGAGTGATCAACCCAGTAAAGCAGCACAGACACTCACCAGTACAATGCAATTTCTGGTCCCAAGCAATCCAGTTCAGACAGCATCTCTCCCAAGGTCTTTTTAACTGTGTTTGAACGCTGCTAGGTATCTTTTCTCAGCAAAGTGACCTCCTGAGCTGCCTGGACATGCAGTCCTTACTGACCCCCAACTTTGGCTTGCAGATAAACTCATCTCTGCTCTACAGACAGAGACACACATCAGCATTTAACTTCCCCAGGTTTTTTCACTCACCTTGCCCAGGTGGTATGTGACCCTACCATTCGGTCTGTCCCCCTTTTAACAAGGGGACTTAATAGGAGACAGAGACTACACACACAGACAAGCCTAAGTCCCGCTCCCTTCTGCAATAGAAACCACTAACGAACTGTCAAGGGATGAGCTGATAAAAGCAGCCTCTGCCCAGCAAGGCAGCCAGGATTAGCATCTTCCCACTGCAGAATGAGTGTAACCGACAGCTCTGCGAAGGAGAGGACACTGAAGGGAGAAATGCCTGCTGACAACTTGCTTGTTCGCCAGCCTTCCTCAGAGGTGCACACACACCGAGCGCTTTCATGTGGTTTTCAACCACCTCTGTTCCCCTTCCAGGCAAAATCCTTATTACTGACATCTCTGTGTGAAGAGGGTTTGGCTGTGCGTATCAAAATGTCATTAAATATTTGGTTTAATAACTGCCAAGGCAGCTGCCTCAGCATTGCACTGGAGTTCACATTTCTGGCTCTGTCTTGGGAGCAGTTAGTGGAGCCAGGAGTGCTGTGAGCCGCGAGCAGTGTCTGCAGAGCGGCACCTGCTTGGCAAAACTGCCCTGGGCGGCGGACACCTGACTCCTGGCTTGTCCTCCTGGGTGATTTACTCAGTGTCCTCCTGTAAGATGCTTACCTTAAGAAAATTTAATTTATGTCTGTGATCTACAGCAGGTGCCCTGTGATACTGTGGACAGGTCTTTTAGCTTTTCAGCCTCTACCCAGTTCATCTTGCGGAGTCAACAGCAGTCAAGAGAACTGCATCATAGCTTGTGGAGGACTGCGAAACTGCAGTCTTGGGGACCACAGAGAACCTTCAGCTGGAAATGCCATTCAGAAAGCAAGCTGAAATTGCACAGGGCTTGCAAAGCTCTTGGCGTTACAACTTGTCACTGCATTTATGGGTTTATGCACTGTTCTACAAGTGCTTTATGAAGAAGGGTGAAAATTACTTTGGTGAAACTGAGGTACTTCAAGCCAGGGCAGATGGAAGATGAAAGGAAATTTCACAAATATTCTTCTTTGATTTCCTTTTTCAACAAACTTTTATGAAAATAGATAGTGACACCCATATCAGGAAAGGTTTCAATCAACTTGGGCTACACAGTTAGATTTTAATGTGTTCGTATATTTATCACCATACAGAGGCACGTATGTGTCTGTGCTACTATGACCCCTCTATGCTTTTCACTGAGGTCTGCAATAACTTAAAGAAGCAAATATGTGTGTGAACTCAGCTCAGATGTGATTTATACAGTATCAGAGAGGTTCAGGGCGGGAAAGCATTTCATTCCTCCCCGTGGTGCATGCTGGATTTTTCTTCACAAGTCTGTTCTCTGATATTTTGCTTGCTCTGCTTTGAAATAAGTTAAGCGATTAGGCCTCTACGGCTTTCTTAGGGGAAGACTTTTCCACAGTCTTATTTGATCTCCTGCTCCAGACTAAATATTCCTTTTCTCATTTCCCTGCCCACCTCCCCCACGATTTCCACATAAATAATCTCTCTTTATCCCTAGTGTTTCTTTTGCAGGGATTCATGTAATAAGCACAGTTTTATGCTGGGTTTACTCGAAAGCTGAGCACAGTGGCCTCATTTCCATCCTCGTTAAATGATTTGCAGAGCAACAGAAAATCGAAGCTGGTCCTAAACATTTGTCCAAATTGGGCATTGTTACCTTCATTTGCGGGGACTTGTGAATGTTACAAAAATCAGTGATAATTTTGTCGACTCAGCAGCTCTGAAAAATCACATCACTTATTTGGGTACCCAGAAACAAGTGATCTGAGCAGCTTTTTAAATGGTGGTGGGGAATACTGGCTTGACTAAACTGCCTGTGATCTGAGCACATCTCCATGAAAGAGAATCATAGTAATAAAGTCAAGGTAGGAAGAGGCCGAGCAACTGGAAGAGCACCAGAAATCATCTTGTTGGCCAGATCAGAGGTGCTTCAGCCCGATATCCTCTATTAGCAGTGGCTACCAAGGGATAATAGCAGAACTAGACAAGCATACAGCATCCTTCCAGCCTTCAGCAACTTGCAACCTAGAGACCTTCTGAGCAAGAGCTGCAGTTTTTATATCTAACAGCATTTATCTTTCATGCATTTCCCTAGCTACATTTTGTATTCATAGAAACTTTGGTACCTTTTCATACTGTGACAAGCACTGCGTAGTTTCACAGTGCTCTGTGTCTACGAATTATGTCCTTCACTGATTTTGCACCTGCCTCCTGCTTGTTTCGTTTGATACTCCTTAATTCCTATATTGGAAAAGATGATGAACAGCCATTCCCTGGTTAGCTTGTCCTGGTCACTCATGAACTTTTATTGCATTTTCACCGTTTTCCCACCTCCACCCATGTCCTTTCCATGGAGAAGAGTCCTAATGTGTGCTTATGGCTGTTGTTAATATAGTTTATTAGAGCTAAACACACTAAGCACAGAAAGATGATCCTGACTGTGCAGATCAATGCCTCCGTGTTGGATCTCCCCTATCCTACTCACTGGCTAGTTTAGCTTGAAGTTTACTAGTGGTTTGTACATGGATTATCCTTGATGTCTTCACCCCCAACCCCACCCCTGAGCATCCCAAAGAAAGTTTTGTGCAATCCCCAAACTCACATCCCCAAATTATCTTTGCTCTATAGGAAACGAAGTCCTATAGCCCTTTAGGCAATGAACCTCCTTGGTTTGCATGTCATTTCCCAGAGTTTCTTTCACAATTACCCACCTTAGTGGGTTTCCACACCAGGCACTGATCCTTCTCCTTGGAGGCTACTCCTTGTATGTGGTCCATTCAGCATTGTCCATTTTCACTCCGTAGGTTACCAAGATGCCTCTGCCTGTCATGGTTATTTGATCATCTCAGGGTCTTTGCATTTAATTAAATTATTCATTAGTCACATAACCTAACAGAGCTCATGACACACAGTGTGGACAGTGAGTAAAAGGGTATACTTACCCCCAGCCTTTTCATTTTGTTTCTCACTAGATCAATAAAGGAAGTGTCATTTTCATACATTTTTCATCAAAAACTTTGGCATCTGAAAGAGGAAGGTTGCAGATAAGAATGATTTTGTTTATTAGGGAACTTGGGGGGGGTAGCTTTCATGTTAGTGTGCGCAATCTGCAAAACAACAAAGTGTTGCATGGGGTTTATTTTTGAAAGGGCGGAGAACAAACAACTGGAACAACTCACTTGTGCTGCCATAGGCTTTTGTCACATGGGGCATGAGGAGGGGACATGTTACTGAAAGATTTTTTTTCCATTCTTCCACAGGAGTAGCAAACTGAATGCATGGCTCTCCAGAGAAATATCACTGTTTTGTGTAATAGAAGGCTATCTTCAAAATAGTCCCTTCTGGACTTGCTCGTTCTCTGCATAGTAAGAGAATGACAAAACCCTGTGGAGCAGCTCCTTTGCTTTCCCCACTGCATAAGAAATTTAACTTTCAGTTAGTGTAAGACAACTTCACTTTTAATCTCCTTTCAGCATCCTTTCTCCTGTTTGCATAAGAAATAATGATTTTTGAACTCATGATGTTTCTCAGGCACTCCGATATTGTGTTATAAAGTCCACTACAAAAATTTCCAGTGGTAACACACAGAACTGTGGTGGCTTTATGCAGTCTCGGCATGTTTTTCAGACACAAGGTGTCCTGGTCTGCCGGGTTTGAGAATGCTGCCAGCAAGAAGTGTCTGCATCTGGGGTCAGTGGGAGGCTAAATCCAAAAAAACAAAATTGGAGATGGATGTAGTGTCTCAGCAAAGACCGTTTTGCTGTGCTCTATTGATTGTTTTGTGTTGATTCCTTCGTTTTTGCTGTTGTCGCTGTCATCTAATTTAAGGCATTGCTGTTAAATTAAAAGGCATGATTGACTGGCATCTGAGACACATCGCAGCTGTCAGCTGCAAAGATAAACTCCGGATCAGGATGCAAATCTTCCCAAAGATCAAGGGTGTTTGGACGAAGCGTCTAAGTGAAGCTCTCTCAGTTAATTTGTAGTAGGAAAGACCTATTCTTTTGGCATCTCTGCTTAAGATGCAGAGCGACAAATGCTAATATGAGCTTGCCAGTTGATTCTGACCATCTTGAAATTTTCTCCATTAAACTTGGAGAATTAGAATGCATTGGGTCAGCCTAGCACGAAAAGTAATTTGTTTTAGTATGTGATCATGATAAGAACCAACTGAGGAGGATCAAAAAGCCCTGTAGAAACAGGATTAAAGGCCTCCCTGAATGACACTCTGCATGTCTCCATGGCACTCCAAACAGTCCCATGAGCAGCAGCCTCACATGCAACAGCCGCCTTTGCAAAACTCATGCTAAGATCTAGGACCATTCTCAAAAGATAAAAAATACAATCTAAACCTTGCTATGTGATTGAGGTGATAACTGCTGGTTGTGATGGGAACCTCTGGAGCTGGAGGTGTGAGCCACAGCTACTCCAGTTAAAGGGAATAAAGAACAAAGTGCTTTCTCTCTGCAGTTCTGCAAGGCTGTAGCCAAGCAAAGCTATGCTAAGTGGGAATGGGTTGGCCATGTGACCTTCACAGGAGTCAGAGCCTTTGAAAAGCCAAATCCTTTCAGAAAGCAGTTGCAGCAGACCTGTTATTTCTGGATTAAGGACAGATGGCAACTCATCCAGCATCAATCAGCAGGGTGCAGCACTTTGTTGAGAGCTGATGAAACGGGACTCCAGGGGCAAAAGGGACTATCTGCAAAGGGTGCCATTAGCTGCAGTGGGATTCTGAGCAACCTGATCTAGTGGAAGATGTCCCTGCTCATGGCAGGGGGGTTGGAACCAGATGATCTTTAATGTCCCCTCCAATCCTTACCATTCTACGAGTCTATGATTCTACATTGTATTTCGCATGGGTTACTTCCCAGCATCAGAAAGGTCTCCTCCAACCTCATGCTTGAAATGTAAGCGGCAGAGCAGGTAGTTATGTGACAGACAGGTAGGAATGTTTCCTAGAATATGGGGAGTCCATGAGGGTTGTTACAGCTTAACAAGTCACTTCTGATGAACTGAGCAATGGGGCATGTACACAGACTCTGCAGTGACAAAACTCCACACATCTCTCTTCCACAGCATCCACACTGGGCTAAAAGCATCTGTATGTTGCCACAGCTCAGTTTCTCCACAGCTGTGGTAGTTCATTCATATGTTGTTATGCAACCATATCTTTCCACCAGCCAGATGCTTTCCAGTAGTGGGCAGAAGAGCCGAGTGTTTTACTCACGGCACAGCATTTTTTCCTGCTCAAAGACAGGATGGGCATAGCTTCATATCATAGGCCCTTAACCTCTTGTTTACAGCACCACTAAAAAAGACAAATCACTTGAAACAGTGAATGACTAGACACAGGAAAAGAAGGGAGATTTCAAAAGGTTTAACTGACAGCAAATAAACAGGATAAATAACATGCAGTATTTCATTTGTCAGGACCACGGGACGACCTGATGATAAAAAAAGGACTACTTCATAAAGTGGGAAATACCTTTGTCTCGGCTATAAATGGTTGTGTTGATTTAGTAAGTGCTCTGGTACTTCTCTAGCTTCTCCTTAGTACTCACAAATGGGATGGAAACTGGGCAATAAGGAGGGGAAGGAACATGTCCATGCTCTACCTCATAAAGAGATCTCATTCCAGTTCGGGGTTTGAGATCATGATGGTTTTTATCTTACTTTGACTGATTCTCCCATTGCTGAGTGTAAAAAGAGTAAGAAGTCATCAAAGACTGGAACCTATGCTATTCCCCACTCTTTCCTGTAGTGAGACAAGGCAATATTTATTTTTACATATTTTTAGAGGGTAAAAGTCATCATAATAGGTTATATCCTGAAATGCAGACCTGTTCTAATAACCCATCATGAAACTGGGGACACCATGACAGGCAATCAGTCTGCGTAAACAGTCTGTATTTTACTTACAAATACAATATAAAATAACCTTTTAAAACACAGGAACAATTTTACATTTTGACTCAAAAATCGTCCCAAACAGATAAATCACAAACCTAGCTAAGACTTGTGTGGAGCAGCTTTGTCCCTTCACTAGCAAAGCTCCTAATCTGCAAGGGAGTGAGAGTAAAGATAGACATCCTTAAAAGGGCAAACAAAGTGTTGATTAGCTCCTAAATGTGTCTGGTTACAGATATCTTATCGATCAGCTCAAGCAAGGAATCAGAATATCTGCCATTACGCCAATGGCCTCTCTTGCAACTGAAACACAATCTGTCTCCCATCAGGAAATGGGAGAGTCAAGCCTGTTTCCCCTTGCTGTTTAGAAAAGGAACCAGCAGAGAAAGTGACCTTCATGGGAAAGACAGTCTAATTCAAGGTCGTATATTTATTGTGTGCCAAGAACAACTCCACCATCCACACTGCTACCAGGATTTCTGAGCACCTTGCTGTCAGATTCACTAGCCTGCATTTCTATCGCACTTTATTTTCCCAAGTCATTCTCATTATGAAGTATCTAAGCAGCTTCCACTGCATTCAGCAGTGTAAATGATGCTGAGCATGTGTTTATTCTTACTCTGTCTTGCAAGAAGAAGTTAGAGCCGAGCTAGGATGGTGGTAGTAGGTGTTCCCTGTTCTGGGAGGAGGAACAGAACTCCACAGCTTTATGCTGTGGAGGTGGATGAGTGTATGCCCATCCCTGTGCAAGGGGGTGCTGGTGACTGTCCTGTATTCTGATCTGACCACCAAACTGGGCTGTTGAGGACCCTTATTTTTCCAGACAGGGCTGGTGTCCTGCCTAGGGTGTGGTGGGACCAGCGGAGCCCACAGCTCAGAAGACAGCCATGATCTCTGTTGCCTCTTAAATAGCAATTCAAGAAGTCTGGGTCAGCTGAAATGGATCATTTGCATGTCTGAAATCTCTGACTGTTGGTAAGACAAAGAAAATGAGATTTATTTCATTGTATTTTAAAAGCAGAATTTGTCTTTCTCCCAGTGTTTCCTCTCTTCAAAACCTACAATTTTAGCTCATTATCTTTATTTGTGCCTGAGCATCGTACATAGCTGAATTTCTTGAACCTGAAGCATCTCCTACGGTAGCTGTGGGTAATGAGAGAATGCAGCTGTCTGATAGTGGCCACCTCTGTGATGAAGGGCCACCTCTGCTCCTTCCCATGAGGTGGGCAAACAATGGAGCCAAAGTGGTCACCAGCTGTTAGAAGCAGGGGCCTATTACAGAGCAGATTTATCTTGCTGCATACAGCCAATGAGAAGTGAACCGACCACTGAGGGGTATGACAGCTTATTCATCACTTGAAGGGCCTGGAAGATCCCCTGCTATCTTTTTACAACAGGAAACCCAGCCTTGCTGGGCTCCCAGCAGGTGCCCTGCTGCAAGGCTTTGGCCAGTGTCTGGCAAGCCATATTGAGATGATGTTCATGGTCCATCCTGCCATCAGCATTTGTGGACATCCCACCAGGGCCAGTTGTTCTTGTTAGCAAGCTGGAAAGACACGGGATGGAGAAGGCTGCAGAGGCTCAGCATTTCCCTTCTGCAAGTGGCAGGATCATCCCTTGCTAGCTTCATCACCTTGCAGGGCTGTGGCTGGTGGTACAAGGTGGAAAGTTGCATGTTGCTGACACCAGCGCTGAGGACGACTGAGAAGGGGAGCAAAAAAAGAACCTTCGTCTTATGGTGCTCACAGATTGCTCCCCTTGTGTGCTGCAAGTGTGCTGGAGGGGAATATTACTCCCCCACCAAATCTATCCTTGAAAGTGGTGTCTCTCTATGGCTGGTCTTGTCTGTAGTGTGGGGAAAAGGAGTGTCCTTTTAGGGAGGAGTGGGTGGTAGGGTCCTTACCCCTTCCCAATTCCCTTGTGCTGTCTGCACATAGGCATGTGTGTTTGTATAGGGGAAGAGGGAGGAGAGACAACCTCACCAATGATGGATGTGTATCTTGAAGTATTTTTTGCGAGTGCTTTCTGGGGTTGGGAGCCAACAGGCCACAAAATGGGGACAGAGTCTTCTCAGAGGAGGCGAACTCTTTGCTGCAGCGAGCACAGGAAGAGCTGGACTAGTTAGAAATAGGGCAGAGTTTCCAGGAAGGCAAAGTTTAAATATAGGGAACACTTGAAGAGAAGTCAATGAAAAGGCAATGCTTCTCCTTTCCTACGCTATCTCTTGACTTTCTGGGCTACTCTGGGGTGTCTAGTCCTACCACTTTCAATGGCATCCCAATTTTGAGGCTTGACAGTGGGTACATTGTATGGTCTGCCGGGCCAGCATTGCCTCGGCTTCCTGCGTGCTGGGCTCTCACTGAAGCTGATGGGGCTTTTCTGGATTTTGCCCAGGTGGTTGGAACCCATGGTCAGCTTGGGGCGACTGCACCAAGGACTGCGGGGGAGGCCTGCAGACCCGTATGCGCACCTGCAAGCCCATTCCCAATGAAGGTCTTGTCTGCGAAGGAGTCCTGGAGGAAGGACGGCTGTGCAATAGGAACGCATGCAATAGTAAGTGGAGGCATGTTCTCTTGCACGCGCGTGAGCAGGTCGCTCCCCTCAGGTGGAGCTTGGCATCATCGCCATAAATAATGAAGGATGCTCTAGAGGCACGGGGAAGCTGCTGAAGGACTGTGTCGGAGCAGCAAGCCCAGGAGAGCATGCGACTTCGGCTGTGCATGGCCCTGCCCTTCCCTGCCTGTCTCACGGTCACGCATGCACACGCACACATGCTGACACACATCTTCCAACACATACACCTGCAGATCCAGATCTTTTTACCCCAAAGGATAAGGGTTAATCTACGGGAATCTATAAGCAGTTATTCATATGCTGGTGATAATTCTGCCATGGATGGCAAAATATACACCCTTAAAGGCATTTTTTTGATAGTTGCAGTCTCTATCCCAGATAAATAAAACATGCAGCTAAGAGAGATGCTAATCTTTTGGCTTAGCTCACTTTCCCAGACATAAGCAGTGTTGCTGTACCTTTCTTTTACAAAAGAAGGCCTACAGCACTAAGATGTAGAGAAAGACCTGGCCATTAGACAAAGAAAATGCAGGGCTTGAGCAAGGCAAATTCTGGCAGATGTTCCACTCTCCTCCTGTAATGCATCCTCTTTCCAGGTCCTCTTCTCCAGAGGGCAGCGGACAAATTGTCAACACCAGTCAGCAGGGAGATATTGATGGGTGGAGCTGGTGACCTGCAGCACTTTCATCCCCAGTGCTTCTTTTGCATTAGCTGAGTGGAGAGGAGGATGAAGAGGAAAAAACAACAGCACAAAAGGCTCAGGCCGACAAATGGCTGAGCATAATTATTCCCTTCTTTTTATTGCAAATGTATAGCAGAGAATGTTTGAACAACTCCTCCAACTAGTCAAATAACTAAGGAAAGTTCAGCTGTCTTCAAAGGCTGGGAAGTATCTCCTGATAAAGGGGAAATTCAAATAAAGGGACATAAATATATTCCTCTAATAAGGGCTAAAATGATTTCATGCATTTTTTACCACTTCCATAAATTTAAATCTTGTTGCTATTAGGTTTTTGTTTTTTTTTAAATGAAACCTTCTAGTATATTGAATTTCTTCTCCATGACTCACAGTTACTAATTTCCCTCTGAGGTTCTCCCACACTGGGGAAATTTAGTCTATGTCCCCCACGCTTACTGGTGACTTTTGAGTCACAATGGAGCTGTGGCTTAGGGCAGTGAGCGTGAGAGTGCATCCATCTGTGAGCAGGGATCTGGAAACTTGACCTGAAAGGAGGTCCAGCTATGGAACTGGAGTGTGCCTGGATGAATGAGCTGGAGGAAGGGCCATGCCGTTCTTGGTGGACAATGCTGTGAAGAAAAAGAAGCTGGAGATGGCACTGAGAGTGGGTAGAGGAGGCTCTGCAGGTGTAGCTATTCTTCGAACATGAGGGCATATTGGACAACAGGCAAAAAAACTCATTAGAGTGACCCTCCTGTGCTGGAAAAATAAATGGGGGGGGGGGGGG
>Ga0065711_1038029_pt1 | contig 19228 bp, 8 predicted proteins | sample Hoacrofraction12_FD_59098 | JGI IMG/M metagenome (GOLD analysis project Ga0065711, IMG submission 59098) | Hoatzin crop microbial communities from Cojedes, Venezuela - Epithelial fraction 12 v2 (version 2) | ecosystem: Host-associated > Birds > Digestive system > Esophagus > Crop | place...
CCAGAGAAGGAGACTCCACAACCTCCCTGGGCAGCCTGGGCCAGTGCTCCGTCACCCTCAGAGGGAAGAAGTTCTTCCTCATGTTCAGCTGGAGCTTCCTCTGCTTCAGTTTGTGCCCGTTGCCCCTTGTTCTGTCGCTGGGCACCACTGAAAAGAGTCTGGCCCCATCCTCCTGACACCCACCCTTCAGATATTTATAAACATTTATTAGATCCCCTCTCAGCCTTCTCTTCTTCAGGCTGAACAAGCCCAGCTCCCTCAGCCTTTCCTCACAGGACAGATGTTTCAGTCCCCTGATCATCCTCGTAGCCCTCCACTGGACTCTCTCCAGTAGCTCCTCATCTTTCTTGAACTGGGGAGCCAATCTGTCTTCTCACTAATTCTGGCAGGCCTAAAGCTGAGTTGCCATGTATGCTTGAACTCCCACCAACAAGTGTCACCAATAGAGTGTTTTCAAGTTCTGTTACAAGAATATCTTACAGAGATCACTTTGCAATTAAAAGAAATACGAAATACAAGCACAAGGCAGAAAACATTGTATGAAGATTTAAAGGACAGAAGTAAAATTCAAATGGATACTCTTGCTCGGTGACTGCAGAGGGGGTGAAGACGACTCCATGACGCTATAGATGCAGTCCATTCATTGGGACAGGGTGAACAGAAAGGATGGAGAAAGGTTCCACCGTGCATAAGAAGGAACCCGTGAGCCTACCAGAAACCCAGCTCCTTACTCTTTGTTTCACAGCTCTTTGACAGTGTGTTTTCTTCATCTTGCTTTTCTCTTTCCTCCCTACAAAGCTCTACAATACACGTTAAACTCGGTGGTAGGAGGCATCCCTGCACAAAGGGGCGATAGCCAGCTGCAATCCTAACAGCTCTGTCTAACAAAGCAAAGGTTGAACGGTTTTGCTTCTTTCCTTAAATGATAAAGCAGAGCAGAGCTGACACAGTTTAAAGGAAAAGCAAAAGTAACGATGGAAGGAAGACTAAGAAGTCTCAATTAAATCAGCCAACTGCCTAATTTTAAAGTGAGAGACTCTTAATAGGCAAAGATATAGCTGCAATATCTCTAAATCAAGAAATACTTCTGACTCCATTTTTTTTCTTATCTGGGAAAGTCATTGATCTCTGGATTACTAGCTTGTTTATACTATACCTTTCTCCCTGGAATAGGCTGCCTATATAAAAATTTACAAATAAAAATGCTACAAAAATAATCAACCAGAAGCTGTAACCTTTATCTTTCAGGTTTTTATTAATCAAGAATTTCTTATGCTGCCTTACGATAGATAGATTTTTAAAGCTAGGTATTACAAATCATTATTCTGAACTGAAAGAAAACCATATAAAATGTATCCCACATTGCCCTAGTGGTTTGTAAATGCCTGTGAAAAGGGGATGCTTTAGAAAATTAATTACCAAAATGCATCATCTATTGAACCCATTCACTGTGAAATGTTTCCAAAGAGACACTATTCACAGATAAGCAAGAAAATAAAACCAGGTTTTCATTGTAGTTCCACATTTAAACAGCTACATGTAAGAGTTTTCTTTCCAAATAAGCACAGCTTATTTTTTATTTTTGACATGCATTTTCTGTGTTTTTCTGTTCTTGCATAACTCTCTTCCTATACTCACCCCAAGGCACCGTGATTATCAAAACAAAGGTTTGAGAAAAATACACTAAAAAAAAAAATTCTGGCTGATATTTGGCATTCTGATGCCTTGCCAGGTTTCATCAGTCACACCATGCCATGTAGACTAATGCAGTCTGATTGATGTAACTGACAGGGACTCCTCATCTTTCATGTGTTTGCTGAAGAATTTAAAGGTATCACGCAATCTCTGGACAGAATTCAAAGAGCTACTATATGAAAGAAAGATATTGTTATTTTATTTTTCCATAAAGATGGATTTTTTTTTTAACCCTTTGGGAGATTTTTTTTTTAGATAGTTTTTTTTTAAATTTCATGGATCATACAACTTTCGGTCTTCATTGGGAAATCTATGCTAAATAATTTCATCTTTAGACAGAAGCCAACAATAAAGCATAGATATCTCATTACAGCTTTATTATTTGGCTGCAGATTAGTACTTACACAGCAAAAAGCCTTTCAGGGATACAGAAATTGGGATATGAGGTTATTCTGTCTAAGCCATTCAGAAATGCTCATTCATTTAGAAATCTAATACTCTTCCCTTCACTCCGTCGAATAATACTTTTCTTCTCTAACAAGATGACAGAAGGGTTAAACTAAAGCGGGCCCTAGGAATTTAAAACCTAAACTTTTGAAACTAGCCTTTTTACATCCTCATTATAAGATAGTTTACTAATGAAATCTGATTTCAAGATAAGATGATCATGCAGATTAGAAAGAATGATCTCAACTTCACTAAATTACTTTTGAATAAAAACAAAATAAGACAATGATTTTCAAGCAATTTTTAAAAATAAATCTTTCAAATTACAATTACAAAACACCTGAACATATTTTTGTAAAAAAGTTGCCCCAAATGGTGGATGTTATGCTATTTAGTGGAACACAAATCTATTTAACTTCAGGACCTAAATGACATTTAGAACGTGATAAATCCTCCAATACACATATTTTCTTGTTTGATATTTAAATGCTGCCTAATTTTTTCTTTTGTGTGTGTATGTGCGTGCACGTAATTAAAGTCAATGTTTTTATCTTTTTAACCCAAATATAATTTTCCCAGTTCAATAAAACTATTTCTTTGAAAACTCAGTTCCGATTCTTGTTTATTTTTCATGTTGGACACACAAGGAAAATCAATTACTTGTACAAACAGCTCTAGTAGTGAGATTCTCTGGTGGGATTCCACAGGTATACAGTAATCCCTGAAGCTCAGATGAATCTATCAAAGCAGCATTTACTTAGGTTTGTTTTTAATGGGTGGGGGAGCTTAATATAAACAAACATACAGTCAGATGTATTTCTAGAATTAAGGAGAAAATCTTGTTCTTTTCACAATGAACAATCTTATATCCCGTGCTAAGCATCACTGAATAAATTTTCACCAGTTGTTCCGCTTTCTGTACCACGGATGTCAACGGGTGCTGTGGGAACTCCAGCCACTTTGAAGTTAAAGAATGTTGAGCAGTGATTTGCTTTTGAAGTCCGATAAAAAAGATTACCATGACATCTACAACTTATGATTACGTTTATTCATGGAAGAAAACTAACCCTCAGTGCCACTTGTAAGATGTTTTATTTTTTAACTTATGATAGATGCTTTGAAATCTCCTGTGTCTACTGTATGTTTAAGATTAAATTTCTCAGTATTAAATATTCTGATCAAGTTTGAACCCTAACAGGATTCAGTATGATTCCCTTTTTTCTTCCTGTGTTATTCCAGTTATTGTCTTAGGTTTTACTCCAGTAAAACTCTTGTACAATTACTATCTACGAAGAAGGCTGCTGACTCTACAAAACGCTGATGTCTCCCTTTCCTAACTCCAAATTTGATAAACTGATAAAATTTAGTGTGTTATATTGGATACTGCAACATCACTAGATTGCCTGCTTCTAAAAGCCTTTCCTTGTGGTTTAGCAGTATTAAAACAGACTGTTTGGCTAGAGAAGATAGACAGAGGTCAGATAGGAATGAAAGGGGATGAAAAGTTATCCCACATATACTGGCAAGAAACTATCGTGAGGCTTCTGAAGAAAGCTCAGTCAGAGCTTGACCCTGGACTTCTTGGATCTGTTTTAATGCTGTATCTGGCATTACGCAGAAGTAGTACTACCTAATATATTTTTTTAAAAGGCTTAAAGTTGCTAGTAACGCATTTCTTAGTTTTACAGACCAGGAAGGGATATTTTATCATAACCATCGTACACCAGAACCATCTTATATGTTCTGAATTTCAAAACTAGTTGGTTGATTTCAAATTCTGTAACTCAGGCATCGCCGCATCCCCAGATATAGACTGACCTAAAGCTAAACATCCCTGACTGGTGAAGCCATCAGAGTTTTTTATCTTATACTAGATTATGTATCTTTTGTATCTTATTCTAGATAACTCAAGTCTAGTCCAAGTTCATATAAGAGTCTATTAAGCAAAGTTAAAGCATTTGTGTAAACCAAACTTAGGTAACTGTTTTTTTTCATAAGCTAAAACATTTTTAACATGAAGTGAGTTACTGATATATATATGCATGTAACAATGATAGTGAAATACCAATAAGAATTATTTATCTTATTCTATAGAACAAATGCTCAAGGCCAGACAAGGTTTCTACTTATTGCACTTCAGCTGAGCCTCCTAAAGTGAAGCAAAGTATGAACCCTTAATTCATAAGAAGTTAGACTTGATACTTTGTATACAGAAAAAACAAAGGTCATAGTATATAACAATAATTTTTATCACTGTGAAGGGACATTACCTAAACAAGAGGCATAGGTACCAAAAAAAAATGCTTTATTAATGTTAACATATAAAAACCAAATCAATGTGGTAAGGGTGATTTGTACCATAGCTGGTCCTGCGGAGTTTAAATGCAAATCTACCTTTAAAGGAATTAATTTTCAGATTATGCAATATCTTTTTGTTGATCAAGCAATCACCAATGATGACAAGACTTCTTCCCCTCCAGCAGATGAATATTTTGTAGAATACTGATAGATTGCTTATTACTAAGGTTATTAAAAAAAATAAGTTTACATCCATTTAGAAACCTTATTATTACTGTACCTGTTACTTTCAATCTGTCAGCTCCAATGACAATCTCATCTTCATCTGCAGAAAACAATACTTTTCCACCTTCACTTGCCCTTACTTCAAATCTCTTACACTGGGCTTCCACAGCATCAGCTCCTGAAATTAAGGAAGTGAATGTTTCGTCTAAGATATTTTGTAAGATCAAAAGTAATCATCAGCAGACATGGAAAACCCAGAACGCGTAGAATACAAGAGGCTTTTATAAAATCGTTCTCTTTCTGGAAACAAAATATTGTTAAATTAATTTACAGAGTAACTATTTCACTATTGCATAGAAGGACAGAATTTAAAATATTTATGAATTACTTCTATTTCAGTGTCATGTGTGGAAGCCAACACAAGAATTTGGAATGCACTTAAACCCCGAGATCTTGAAATGCCAATTCAGGCAGCGCTTTCTGGAGTTTGCTCAGCTTAAATTGCAGTTTCTTGCCGATGGATAAAAGGATAACATATGAGCCTATTCCACAAAGGCCACGAAATCAACACAGCAGAAAAGGGCATTTTTCATTCAGTTCTATGTGAAATTGAAAAGCAGAATAACAAAATGAAAAACATTAAAAAAAAATTAAAAAGATGAACTTAGATATCACAATTTATCTCATATTCTATGAAACAAAATTCCCTAATGTCTCAAAGCTGCAGAACCCTAAAATAATTTTGAAATCAGACGTACGGAATTGCATCAAACAATGCAATAAAAAAGTTTGCAGATACCAAAACTCTGTTAAATTACTATGCTTTTCAATTTAGAGGTCTTCTCCTTGTTCTTCAGTGTTTCGTGTGCTAAATTATTTCTGAAAAAAATATTTTATTTTATTTTATTTTATTAATAAGTGAAAGTAAAATTTTAGTTCTGAAATTGTTGTCAAAAATCAATGAACTACATATAGCACAACCAACTGTAAGGCAAATTAGAAGATTTCAGGGGATAATCATCTGACAATTTTCTCATTGGTCCCTAATTAGATTTCTAAAGTACATCTGGAATGACCCATCAATCTATCTGGGTAAAATTACGCAGAAGGCTTTATGGACAAAGAAATCCATGTATATCATTTCAGTTTTTATCAATCTGGCTTATAGGCTTGTAAAAAAAACCTGTTCCATAATGTGGAAGTTTTCAGTATGACGTGTAAATGAATCAGATTATGTAACAAGAAATATAAAAGCTGTGACAACTAATTGTGGAAAAGCAGATCTTAATTTGCAGAAGCAGCTCTAAAATCAAAACAACAATTTCTCTTACTTATGGAAAAATTTACATTCATACTGTGAAAAATTTCTGGTAATTTTTAATTCATGATTGTAAAAAGAAAATGAAAAGGAATTATAAAAACACTTGTGATGCCCCATTTTCTTGAAGTTCGACTTGGTTTTTTCTGCTTTAAAAGTGTAAAGTGATCTTTTCTCTCTCCTCTCTCTCTCTCTGTACAATTGAACTTTATTTTAAATGTGATAATCAGGTATTTGACTTCATTTTGAAAAAATACTAGATATTTGTGAAGACAGACAGGGACGCATTTCAGATAACCTAGTGTTAACTATGGGATAAATGCTACATCTTGCAAACATTCCAGGATGCTCACTGATAAAAGGTATAACAAAGTCTAATTGTCCTTCAGGATAAATGTCATCACAGTATATATTCACACATAGCTGTCTTACTGAATTCATCCATTATTCTTAAATACTTTCCAAAAGTCAACGGTGATGTTCCTGATAGCGTTGCCCCCATCCACATCCAAATTAGTTGTTCAAAGTGCTAGCATTAGCTAGGGATATGTGCTAGCAATACAGATGGGAATCATACTCTGCTCTTTTGCACCATCACAGGTAAAGATTACTTCTAATAAACTGTTAAATTTTTATTTATATTTATATGTTATATGAATGCATATTTTATGAAACCCAGTGAGATCTAGGCATTATCAGGCCTCTGGTGAGTTGAACAGACTCTTGTGCATCTGTCCAGTGGCATGAACACAGGAGGAAATTAGAAGGTAAATGTATCAATTTTTTTCAGTTTTACTTCTTAGTTTGCAAATGTTAAGCTTGTATGTTGTTTTGCAAAACACTTCCATTAGAAAATAAATCATACTGTTGTTGACTATATGCAGTTACTCTCTGCAATTGGAATGACCATGTAACTCAGATTACTGTAAGAACTATAATAAAACAGATGACATTACTATTTCATTCATTTGAAAGAGGGAGAAAATATAATAAATTATAGACTGGTTTAAAACACTTGCAGAGATTACAGATGACCTTTCATAGACGACTTTTGAAGATTATGCAATGCACTGGTAATTTACACACAACCGTGACCCAGTGCTCAGAACGATACACAATAGTCACGGTGACAAAATAAGTGGTAGCTTCTTATAAGAAATAAGAATGCATGCTACTATTTAACCATTGTGCTATAGTTGGAAGAACAATTGTACCCTCTGTGTGTACCATAGATATTTTGCCACTGTGTTCTCTGGAGGGGAAAAAATCAGGCGTGTTACTAAGTTGTTTTGGTTGCTGTCATTAAATCTTACATTGAAAAGTTCAAAATCAAATAGCCTTACAATGGTAAACACAGATACCATTTACATTTCACACAAGCCTTTTACAATGTCTAGCTTTTATCCATGGGTATATATTTTCTTACTGCTTCTGTTGAAATTTTTCTCAGAATCGCAAAAAATTCCAATGTTATCAAAACATTGCATTTAGATACACTTTTGGAATGGTGTTTACATTTGGTTTGGAAATGTGTGTTCTTTATTTTGAAATATTTACAGGACATACAGTTAAAAAGCATTAATTTAATGCAAGATTTGTGAAAGCAATAATAAAATGGGCCTAAAATACATTCCTTTGAGGAAAACTGGAAGCAATAATTTTTCCTGTTTTGGTCACAAGTTTGATTTTAAAATCTCAAAGCCCTTCTGGAATTGTGTATTTATTTTTCTGCACAAGCCTAGTATTCAATTAATTTGTGACTTTCCTTCAAAGACCTGTCTTAAAACAGCCACTTCATGAGGGCTGCATTTTGGATTAGTATTAGAAAGTGTAAATAAGAGTTCTGTCGCAGAAGAAAATTTCAGTTAACAAGAAATATGAATTGTGTTTTAAAGCAACAAGCTCATAGTTTCAGGTTGCTTAAAAACTACCAGAATGTTCTGTGCTAACCTCTTGCCTACCAGAACATATTAACAGACGTGGAAGTTGGTAGGCTATCACAACAATCCAGAAGATCACACGCATTAAAGGCTTTAAACAACACTATATACGAAGCGCGGTAGTCTTCTTCCTCCCATTTTGCAGGAGGAAAACATGTTGGGCTAGACACGAGGGTACCACGAGTCTCTAAAATGCAGCCAGTTCCTGCCAGTCAGTGCGTTTGTGGAGCTATCTGGTCCCCCTGCACGTGTCCCCAGGCTGGCGTGTCATGCCCTGTACTGGTGTGGCATGCCCTGTACTGGTGTGGCATGCCCTGTACTGGTGTGCGTGCCTGCTGGGCAGCCTGTCCGAGCGCTCGCGTTTCTTTTGGAGGGAAACTGCATCAAGGAGGAGGAGGGAGAGCCCTTGTGTCTCACTTCAAGAGTCGGAGAGCATACTGCGGTCGAGTTTTGGGGAAAGAGTCTGAGGACAAACGGCTGAAAATCCCTTCTACGGCATCTAGCTAAAGGTCAGTCAGGATGTTTGTGCTCTAGCAGGTAATAAACCCCGGTAGACTGAGGACATTCTGTTTTATGTGAAGCATGGTATGGAGAGCTGTTTGTAAAAACACCATGTTCATTTAATGGAGACAGGTAATGAGAACAGAACAAAGAAAAACAAAACACCCAGCTGATCAGAAAAAAATTAATACAATGCAATCCGTGTTTATTGTCATGGCCCCGGAGACTTGTTTTTTAGTACTGATCGGTTGCAAAGCAAGAGTCGACCCCACTGTGCTGCCTGCCTGCCAACAGCAGCAGCATCCTGCAGGGACAGGAAAGCAAAGCTGAGAAAGGATGGAAGGTTGGACCTGTCACTGTCCTGCAACCATAGTTACGGATCAAGAAACAAAAGGATAATCACAAATTACTGAATACTAATTTGTTTCATCATTATTTAAGAGCTGATGATAGCTTTGCTACCTAAAAGTAAGTGGCATGATAAGGACTGTGATGCTGTTAATTTACACATGTGAAAATTGTTAGCTCTGTAAAGCAAAGGGATTAACAGAAAATGTGAGAGAAATCAAAGAGAAAAAAGACCTGCCAAATTCTTACTGCTTCTATATCACTGCAAATGACAGCACAGGTTTCAATAAATGCCTTTTAAAACTTGTGATATATTTAGGATAACATAGTTTTTTGTGAAGAACGACTTACAGAACAAAGACCTGCTTATATTTTAGATGGTCAGCATTTGTGCTTCCTCAGCATCACATTCTGTAAAAGTACACTTAAAATACAGCTAGTCCAAAATATCATTACCGGATACAACTCTATTTTTTTTATGCTAAAAGAAATGAGACTTAACAGTGCGTCAGTTAGCATTACTCACCTATTGCTGAAACAGTGGTTGGTGGATTCAAGCCACTAACAAAACATAGTATGTGTTAAGTTTGTCTCCTTGACGTAGAATCAGATGTGAATGTTATGAAAATCTTTTTAAAAAGTTAAACTGCCTACTGAGTAATCAATGCTATCAAAATGGAATCCTGCTTCATTACATCTTTATTTCCCAATTGAAATAAGAGTAAGCAGTTGCAAGTGCAATGTATTAGTATATTATCTTCGTAGCTGTAATGCAAATTGCTGTCTTCCAAAAGCATTCTACAAACATATATGTCTCCTAAAATGCCTGAATCTTTAACAGTACTGCTAATGAAAATAATGAGAGAATCACCTCTCAGAATATCACACACGAACAAAGCAAACCTTTGGAAATATTTAGCTCGAACTCGTAGAGCAATCATATGATCCACTATGCTTATTTTCAACAAATCACGTATGCCTCAGTCCAGAGAAACACACAAGAAAATGTACCTTCTAAACTCTGTTTGTAAAGGTAATTTCTACCAAACATACGACTGTTTGGAAAGTTTTGTAGCTGTGCTACTTTATACTGTACTACTGACCTACTCCATACTGGAGATGCAGTCAGCTGCTCAATAGCTTTGCTCAGGATCAAGGGAAGTCCAAGACAAACTGTCTCGTCACCGTGTGTCCAGGAAAATTATTTACTTGTAATTTCCACTGTATAATAATGAATTAAATTATTAAGTTTCTATGAAATTCCGTTCATTTAAAATATATAGATGAAACAAGTATTCATCGTATTCATCCATGCATTGTATGTAATGATGGTTTATAACGCATGCTTGTTGCACAGCAGTTCCATAATCAAAACTATCGTTAAACCAGCTGCATTAAAAATAGTACTAAGCATAAAATTATTCATTTTAGCTACTGTGAAGATGTGTTAAATGAAAATGTTGGGCAGTACATACAACATAGACCCACAGAATTCTAGTACTGTAACCCATATCAGCACTCTTTAGAAATAGAATTTCAGGAGAAGAATTGTGTCTGTTTTGAATTTGTACAGTGTCTTGCTTGACTTATTTATTAAGTAATACCATAATAAGAACCATGAAGAATGCATGCTTGTGATGTGTTGCTTTTTAAAGTCAATGAAGCCTTCTACTACTATATTATTCAGGAAAATAAACTATAAAATCTACATGGAATTATAATAAGTACTACCAAGAACTCATCAGTCTTCCAAGGTTTAGATATGGTTCTAAAAATATGATTTTTAAGATGAAAGGCTAAACACTCCATCTGCAAAACGCAATTTAATGCTAATCGGGTAAAAATATTGATTTGTATAATACCATAATCACACGACAGATGTGTAAACTGTTGGTGGTTTTATTAAGATATGAGATCAAATTTTCCATATGTGATAAGTGTTCATGGGTAGTTTTGGGTGGGGTTTTTTTTGGCATTACTACAAAGCTTATTGCTGTGGAAACTGCTGCTCATCCTGGGTAGCATACAGTAGGTTTCGTCACTGCTTGTAGAGCGTGTACAGTCCTTACAGCTTGCTGGCCAGTTCAGATTTCCCTTCCCAGCAGGCTGAACCTCTTCTGAACTGATTCGGTGGTTATGCACATTTTGCTTTATACTGCACTGTACCATGATTTTGCTGTGGGAAAAGACACTCAGGTTTGAGGTTCTTTTTTTTCCTATTTTCCACAAAGTTCCTCTCCCTTCCAATCTTCCATGAAACGACAGAATAGAGTTAACAGTGCTTCTATGATACTTGTGAACATAAGTGATGTAGAAGTCCTTACTATGGAGACAAGACAGATGAACTAAAATTCTTAACTTCTCTAATTGCAATAGTTTGCACCCAAATATTATTTAGTTTTTAGATTTACCCAGACTTACCCAAACAGACTTAGTGATTAGATTTTGGAGTATATCGAATACTGCCCATTACTCATTTAGTACACAAAATACATTTAAAACTTTAACCCTAAATATTAAGATCATATGTTCTTTCTTTCTCAGCACTAAAGCGCTCCACTCCCACTCAAATTAACAATAATGAAGGTGACACAAACCTTAAAAATAAGGTGAAGCTAACATTTTCTTTGCTTTGTCTTCTGGCCTGTTTCCAGCCATCTACTATCCATTTCCATTCATTCTCAACTTACTGAAACGTAAGATGAAACTGAGATGCATGAGGAACAGTAACTATCAACAATACTAAAGACATGAGAAGTTGCATTTTTTCTCTTCTGTTTATAAAGACATTTTGTGTGCTTATATCAGATATAGAAGAACACTAGCAGTTGTCTCTTGTTTCTAAATCACCTTCTTTGTCCACCTGGCAGACAACAAATTCAGATATAGAAATAGATACGAAATCAACCACTTCAAATTAAATGTAGGGCTTGGAATTCAGACGGAATTACCGCAAATTTATGATCTTTGTAAATATAAAGCATAATGAAATTAAATGTACTGTCTTCTGATTCTTCAAAGAAAAATGAGTTATTTAAACATTTATTAAGTGCAGAATACTTTTGTGTGACAAAAAGTGTTACCTTTATGAGACTGTGTTGATGCTTCTGAGATTGGAGATAAAAGAGATAACCATTTTCAATAAAGATTCGACACACAGCCATGTCTAAATTCAATATTTTTGAAATACACACCTAGATAGGATTTTGTTAATATTCATAGCCATGTTAGATATTATATTATTTTGGTCACCAGAGGTCTCAGAAATTTTTCAGTGAATGCAAATGCAATAATGCAAATAAAAGACTCATACAAGCTGAACAGAAGCATTGTGGAATCTGTATAAAGAGAGCTTTCAGCTGAGAGTAAGACATCTACACAAGCAAACATTCATGGCAATCGAAACATATTCTGTGTTCTGTTTCCAGAGAAAGGGAAGGGACCATTTTTTTTATATCAGAAAAGGGTGAAAGTGGCATCTAACCCCTCCCCAGATGAGCCTTGTTGATAATTGATGGCCACGCTATGGAGGTATCCAGAAGGCTACTACTTTTAGGAGAGGTTGACCTTTGAGGTTTCCTGGTCTGAACGATTACCTAATCAGCAAGGGAAACTGGAGCAAGTGCTAGGCCAGAAGAAGAGATGCAAGTGTTTGTTACCTTTTTTAGCATCAGAGTGCAGTGGATAATACCAGCTGTCAACACAGTTTATCAATATAGGAATAAGTCACACATTTGTATAGAGAAATAAATATATGAACAAAGGAAATGAATGAGAATCATCTGAATCAGACAACAAGTATGGCAGTAGTATGATTCTTCCTTCGTCATAATCTACAGACTCACTGGCATCCATAAAAGACTGGTAAGATGACAGGCTTAGTACTTGGTCAAATGGAAGCTCACAGGAAAGTTCTGCCCTACCAGGCATATTTTACTTCTAGGAACTTCATGAAAAGACACACATAAAACATTGCCCGTCACCTTTGCAAAGGACAGAATGCATCCTTCGCTCAGTCTGCATTCCTGGTGCATCCTGATGGTATAAACTCTGGTATGAAAATATGTATGAAAGTTGTACAGAAGCTGCAGCAGACAGCACTCTCCATGCTACTTCTCTCCGAGGCCACACCTGCACAAGTGCAAACCTGTGCTTTCCCTCCTGCTATCCCCATCACAGGGTATTTTCTTTTGGAGACTTTCAGAAATTACATGACTAAACAGACCCTCGTTCTGATCTGATACAACTGTCCATAGGTTTCATCAGCAATGAGCAATACATGTGGATGAATGACAGTAAAATGTGCTGTTGCTTGAGCTTTAAGTTAACACACCTATTTTGCTTCTGTAACGGCAAAGAGCACATGCATCGTCTGCTCCTGTGGCTAAGTTGACAGGTTGTAACTTTAGTATCTTCATTGCTTATACAGGACCTTAGATAAGAAAGCCAAGCAAGCCTAAGGATGATATGTCAGACACGCATTGTGTTTGTTAAACTTCAGACTTTTGCGCTATTTATAATCACATTAGGTTTAGTTTATTCAAAACATGAGCTAGACAGTTGAGGCTTGTGGCGAATATAACGAGTTTCCTAGCTGACTGATTCTTCTCATATATTATAAATATGTCATAAAGATACAAAAATAATGTATAGAATATAAATATATTTCAAATATGTAATAATACATAAGAATGGTTAAATTTTTAATTAAATTATTAAATGAAATATATTGAAATGTAAAGAATAAAAATATGAAATCATAAATTTTTAAATTTCTTTTACCAGCCTTATTGCGTTATCTGTCCTATGGGTGTTTTCCTCTGTTGTCCAGGAATCTTTCTTTGTGACACCAGTAAATAGCCATGCTATGTTAAATTCTTCTTTCAGCTGCCGTTACCAACTTAGCTTTCACTGACAAGCTCAAATGTCCAGCTGATTAATGCAAATTAATTATACGTCTATTGTTTTTTGGAGTATTCCAAGGCATGAACGGGAGTAGAAAGGAAAGTTTTTAAAATTTTCTTCCTCTTGATGCATGCCACCTGAATAGTACTAAATCCTAAGAGAATTCTCCAAGTTTTCAGCATTATCCTCAACCTTGGAAGTTCTTGCTTCCTGTGATGTGGTTGGTTTTTATAAATGAAATCATTTACAAAGCTGTCATACGTCTTTTGGAAGCTGAAGGTTACTGAAGCAGTCTGTGCATTACATTTCCATACAAAATCAGTGGGAAAGGTTCCATTGTCTTTGTCAGCTGAATTAGGGTATGAGATTACTGTTACGTCCTTTGGCCACTACATGCTTTATGAAAATCCAAAGTTGCCTACTAAGTAACCGAATTACATTATTTACTACCTATTCCACTGACAAGAAATGAGAGTTAAAAAAAGACAGAACAATCATAGTATGATATAGCTGACTACAAGCTGTGCTTAATGAACAGCACATTCAAATCAAAGAGCAAGAGAACACACAAGACTGAGGGGAGTATGAAATTTCTTCATTACATAGATGATATTTAAAGACAAAACAGGAATGTTGCATTTGTCCTTGGGAAATATAACAGCTTGCAGATCATAAGGTCATTCACTCCTCTCTAAAACTGTTTCTACTTATCATTATGTATTTCCTTCAGGTCAGACTTTTAGTCTGAATTTCCTATTGAATGTTCTAAAAATTTCCCAGAAATTCTATTTAAAATTACTTATCTATAAATCTCTACAACCTTGCTTTTTTCTTTTCTTAAAAACAGATCTGCTGCTTGACCTGTTTGTATCCTTGGAGACCTTCTCTCTCCTCTGCGTACTCTCTAAAATAATTGCTAATACTGCAAGCACCTTTCTGCTGCCTGTTTTATTGTTCTGAGGTGAACTGGACTGGAACAGAGATTGAAAGAAGTGAAATACATTCGTGTCACCTAACGGTTCTTTACCTTTTCTCTTCCTGAGTTTACCCTGCAACCATTTTTACTAACTGTTACGCATCTTGCTTTGTGAAGATTTAAAAAGAAAAACATTTTGTCTTTTTTACTGGGAATATTCTCTTTAAGCATTAGTCACAGTCGTTCAAAAATTTGAGTCTACTCTGCAGATATTTTGAAATTTTTTGGTGGTTTATAAACATAAATTAAAAGCTAACACATATTTTTACTTGTTTTTTCTATATATGCTTATTATTCAGAGGGTAGCTTTCAATCTTCCTTTCCTTCACTGCCCAGAAGTTATTAAAAAGATACAAGTTGTTTTTCCAGATGCTTTTGGCAGTTTTTCGTAGACTTCAAACAGAACCTGTTGTGACTAGAAAATACTATATAATATTGTTCACAATGTACTGACTTAGACCGCTAAAAGGATTCTGAACACAATTTAAACTTCTTGAGGTAAATAATTGAATTCCTCACATTTTGAGAGGAGAAGACTGAAACAAAGGATACGAGCTGCCAGACTACTTAGAACCTTTCTTGGAAAAGGAATGTTAAAAAAAAAGCCCTAAATTTTTTATAAAATTAATTCAACACTGATAGCTATAACATAAGGAGGACTAGAAAATCAGTTTTTCCGAAGTGACTGTTTCTCACGTTATCTGCTTTATCTAGAGAGTACAAATACACTGAAGCTATCTATGCAAAAGGTGTTAGCATTTCATATCATCATGCTTTCTCTGAGAAAGATTTAATAAATAAAACATACCAAATATTAAAAGATATAAAGGGGTCATCTACAAAAAGGTACCACCCGGTACTACTGTGTAGTAAAACAAGAGTAAAAATTTATAGCCTGATGGCCAGAAAATGATGATTTAAAACCCTTTTGCTACTTGGTAGATCAGTGAACTTCATCTGCAGATTTCCAAACACCTAGCATCCACTGCGATGACAGCACAAGACGATGATGGCTTAGCCCATCTCTCATGATTTTTCTATTATCCATTTAGGGAATTACTTGTCTCCTTGCCCTTGACAGTGGGACAAGGGCCAGGAAAGCTGCAGAAGTGGGATAAAAGCAGATTTAGGCTCTTAGCTTCTGAAAGCGTCTCTTCCGATTAAAGTTCCCAATGGAGTTCATTGTTGATTTGTAACACAGAAGATACAGTTCAATTCACAGATGAAGACACCTACTCCAGATTCCTACCTGGCTGACACTTAAATTGTGTCTTCATCTGTGATATGAATCACTCCCAGATTGTCTACCTTTCAAATATACCACTTAAAAAGGTTATACTTATAACCTCAGAAGTAGGATCTTACAGTAATGGAACAAGTTTAGTATCATGGGGAAATCTGAAGGGTAATCAAAGGAATGCATGTATTTGTATCTGGAAAGAAATCTAGCCTAGATGCAGATGGCTATATGAATTCAGATGCAAGACCTGCAGCATAGGTGGGATTTTTATCTGCATTTGCTGAAAGCTTTGGCTTTGACTATATGGCAAGCCAACTAGTATCACTATCACAGAGAAAGTAGATGTGGAAAAGTAGCATCTGGCTTTGTACTTAAGTTCCACAGAGAAAAGTAGTTAAAATCAACCAACCAAAAATAACCCCAAACCCAAACACTCAAAACAAGCACATGAAGATCCAGAAAAGACCAAACTAGAGACAGAAGACGAGCAAATTTCACCTTCCTTCTTAAAAATGGGTCAGTGTCAGAACTGTCCTGTCAATCTCTTCCTTGATAAAAACCCACTGTCCTCATTCCAGAAGGAAAATGGGTAGGAAGCTTTCAATGTCTGAGAAATTTAAAATGATAAAGAGTCCAGTTACCTTGCTAATACATGTGAGAAAAGAACAACAAAACAGCTTCTCCAATCAAACCATCTGTCCAAAACATCACAAAAGGAAACTCATGAACTTTTGGGACTCTACTATTGGCATAACTGATTTTAAGGGCAACGTAGCCCTTAATTTTGATTTGGAAAAATGTTTAGTCTGTATTATTTTGATCTATAAACGATGTTAGTGATTCAGTGAGTGATAACTATTCCCAGCGACTAATTAATTTCAGATTTATGGAATGCTTTTCTTCACAGAAAGAAATACTGTTGAAATTTTAAAATATTCAGCTAATCATTAATTCAGTGCCATCTGTTCATAATTCAGCTGCAAATGCAATATTTATCACCCTAAAAATAACCTAAGGAAAAAGAAGTTATTTTCAGAGATATATTTATGTATTACAGAAATTTCAAAAATCCATATTAAATATACCTTTAAATGTTCTGTACATACTTGAGACAAATCACACCAAGACAGCTCTGCCCATCTACAAATGGCACAAGTGAACATCTCTAGTATTGGCATAACACGGACTTTGAAACTCCATACTGGTCTGAATGAAGGCAAAATAATTAAAAGGTAAACAAACACCATTAGCTTGACAAAAAAGCACAGCAAACCAGCTATGCTCTACTTACGGATATTAACTGATATTTTCCGATCTGTTATTAAAGTTTTAGTGTCATACATGGAATCTGGTTTTGGAACTGCGTAGTTTTATAGGACTCGGACAAAGCAGTACAATAAATAGAAAGCAAAGGTCAACAGTGCTTTTAAAAACACACAATAATTGCAATATAACAGTGAGCTGTAATTTCTGATAGTCCAAAGACACGTGAGGGAAAAATTCCAGAAAACAGAAGGTTTTACATTTTTTAATAGGAGTCACGTAATAGATATGAAATAGAGTTTGTGATTTATGAGGTTCGTGATCTTGCATTGATAAATAATTTACGTGGACAAATAGACAAATGTTTCCAAGCCTGACTATCCACTTGCAAAAATCTCTTTCACTTGGAGAAACAGGTTAATTTCCCACAGCTGGCTCAGTAAGATAACTGATAGAACTCAGACTTTTAAAAGATAACTTAGCTGAATAAAGACTCCAAGTCTACAATCAAATTACTTAGCCATATTTTTGATAAATCTCTTTGCTGTCGCTTCAACATCTTTAACAGCAGCAGCATGCTATTGAGATTCCTCTTCCAAATGTTCTCTGTGGCTCTGAAGTAAAGGAGAACATTAGAAAGAGCTCACTGCTCTTCTATTTCTCTTTTTTTTTGGTTTTTTTTGGTTTTTTTTTATTTAATTAAGCTAAAAACTGGCTTCCATTTGCCCTTATTTTGTCCTACCTAAGCCACTCCTATATTCTTACCAATATTAATGAACTGTATGAACATCAGGAAAAAAAAGGGTAAAAATAAAATCTTAATGTCTTGTCAGGGACTTGCTAAAGGTCCAGATGCTGCAGGTAATTTAATAATGCTTAGCACCCAGCAGCAGCCTTGTGAACATCACAATGCATGCACAGCAACTGTTTTTGCAGTTAAACGAAGTATTATAGCAGACGACAAAGCTAAAGACTAAGAACCATCTTTTGAAGATGTATGCTGTATCCCTCTAAACCTGCTCAAATACCTCTGAATAACATCTGTTTCTTTGGGGATGTCTCTCCTACAAAAGGAAATCACTTCTTCCCTGCTCTGAACATTTGGGTTGTAGTTACACTGCCTGTATTGGCCAACAGCATCTGGGTAACAACAGCAGGACAGATGGCAATGGATTAATGTTTAAACACTAGCACTTCTGTATCACCATGCATTAGTAACCACTAATGACCTCTTCCCGCTCAGACTCTGTTTCTACAATTAAATCCAACCACTGCTTAGAGTTCCATGTCCTCTGGTATTGTACAGGAAAAAAAAAATTAATAACGAGGACTAAATATTTGAGAATTGAAACAGTATATCTTTTTTGCTGGCTTTCAGTGCCAATTTTCCAGAAACAATGGAAACATCCAGACTTGTGTTTAAAATACAAGTTAAAATGAAAAGCCTATAAAGCAGAAAGGTAAGAAGAGGACTGCTGTACCACGCACAAAACAGCCGCTGATGACTGAAATCTACTTCAGCACATATCTAGTCTCACTGGAGATGCTCTGGAGTCAAAGTTAGCATTGAGATGAAACACGAAGGCACTGAGCTGAGGCTCATACCTAGTGTACGAGACTTCGCTCTGCACAGGGTCACCACCGCACTCTCGCTCCCCGTCCACCATCACTTCTTGGAAGTCACTGATTTAGTGTTCCTTTTTATCCTTTTCCCTTCATCTCTGAAGTGACAGCGGGTACAGACATTAACTATTGCCCTCTCACGACAAAAGAGTCCTGAAGCTGCTGCTTTTCCATGGGTTATTGTGTGTGAAGCCAGTACGCGGCCTGTCTTCTGCGTGCCTGGCTACTCCTGACAGCACCAGCAGTGAGCAGCTGGGACACAGAACCACAGAATCACAGAATAGTAGGGGTTGGAAGGGACCTCTGTGGTTCATCTAGTCCAACCCTCCTGCCAAAGCAGGGTCACCCAGAGCAGGCTGCACAGGACCACGTCCAGGCAGGTCTTGAATATCTCCAGAGAAGGAGACTCCACAACCTCCCTGGGCAGCCTGTTCCAGTGCTCCGTCACC
>Ga0065711_1038030_pt1 | contig 19228 bp, 6 predicted proteins | sample Hoacrofraction12_FD_59098 | JGI IMG/M metagenome (GOLD analysis project Ga0065711, IMG submission 59098) | Hoatzin crop microbial communities from Cojedes, Venezuela - Epithelial fraction 12 v2 (version 2) | ecosystem: Host-associated > Birds > Digestive system > Esophagus > Crop | place...
CTTGGAAGGGCTCTGGCAGGCAAGTTGAATATCAGACTCCCCTTACCCCCCCCCCATTTAACATGACAGGTATCTGAGTCTATTCATTGTCCTCACTCTCAGTTTGATCTGAAACTGTGATACTCAGTGAAACTCAAGAGTTTTTCATTGGTGTTATCTTGGGATTTTGGGTACATCTGTGTTTTCACTCAAAACTGAGTTGATTCACAATAGAATGTGGATGCAGAACTTCACAGAACTGTACAAATGAAAAAGCATGGACAACTCTGCAGAGAACCATTATCTGAACTGAAAAATCTCTCCTTCAAAATTTTAAGAAAACATCATAGGCTCAGAACACTGCTGTGCAAAAAAATGACACACACACATGCTATCCAACCTAGTTGTGCAGGTGTGTCATTACCGTACGCCTCCACATTTTTATTTTCACCTTTCTGCTCCTTACCATATATTTGCACTACAGAAATTAATATCAGTTTTTCAGAAAAAAACTGTTGCTTATAGAGCTGTTAAAAGGCAAAGCTCGCTTTAGTCATTCTGAGGCCTACAGATTTACTGAGAGAGAAACAAAAATTAGTCTTGGATCTGGAGACCCTTGGCAACAGAATATCATACAAACTACTAAGCACATGGTATTTCTTTCATTATTTTTGCTTTCAATCTGTTGGTAAATCATAACTTAGAAAAGGAAATTTTCTGTATTTAATAACACCCTAAGCAATCAGATACAGTCTTATAATAACTTTTTTCTCCCGTTTATCTTGGTTTGATTATGTAGTACTTTCTCAAGTACTAATTCTGTCCACTAATTATGCTTTGCAAGATAACAGTCATAGCATGATTGCTATTAAAACGTCTTGTTTTTTGAATACGGCTGTTGCTATGAAGTGGTTTTCTGGTTCCTGAAACCATAAAATAAGATATGAGACATAATTTTTGCAGTCAGTAAATGTAGATGTCTTCAAATAGTCACTATAGACACCACTTGTTTATTTGATGGAAATATCTTATTATTTGTGGTTGAAGTGTCTGGGCAATCATACTTAACATTATTTGAGAGTTTACCATGAAAGTATCCAAATGTTATGAATCATATTTCTCCGTATAGATGAAGCTAATTTCCTTAGGAGAGCACAGCAGCTTTTACTTTGTTACCTAAAATGTCACTTACATATATATAACAAACAAAAAATGCCCGTTGGAAATCTATTGGAGATGTTGAACATTGTAATATATTGTGGTTTACTTTTGGTAAAGGTTTGCAAGGGGATGTGTTAAAACATTTATGACAATAAAATTTTAAGGACAACATGAACACAAAGGCAATTTTTTGTATTTTGGCCCTACACCATTGATATTTAACTCAAGTACTAAAGATGTACGTGATCTGATTACTTATAGACAACAATACGTAAGTGTAATCCTGCAAACATTTATGCATGTGCTTACTCAGGTCAATGAGACTACTTATGAATTACAGCCAATAGGTCTTATTTTTATAAGCACTTACTGCCTGGCATTATGCTCACTACGCAAAGGGTAATGGATTATTCATGGCAATAAGCACATAACCTGCTAATAAATGTTTGCATGATGGGCCTTAAGAACATTTGCAGGATTCATTTTGTCCGATACTAAATTCTATCTGCAAATAAAATGAAGTTCGTAATAAGAAATGAGTTGCATAGGTGTAATCAATGGTTTTTGTAGCTTACCATTTTAACATCGCCTTAGCCTCTCTGTAAGCCTGGGCTTCATTCCCAAGCAATGCCTAAGGTATTTTTGAAACTAGAAATGTGGTTTTTTTTCAAGTTCTATCAGCAAAATAAAGTTGAGCAAAAGTTGAAAGAAGTGTTGAGTTAACATTGTTGTCATGTTTAAATGAATTCACTTTGTGTCCTTCCACTTTTCCATATACACCATAGTGAATAGGTATGTTGCCATAGCAGCTTCTCATCAAAACATCAGAAATTAAGTAAATGGGAAATGGATGTCATTCATCAGAATACAGATATTTTTGGTGGTTGGTATTGTGCCATGAACATCTGGTTAACAAGCAAATGAATCAACGTTCATATCTTGGGCTGCATCCTCAGCAGCTTGGCCATCACAGTGAGGGAGGTGATTCTGCCCCTCTACTCTGCTCTGGTGAGACCTGCTCTGAGACCAGTCCTGAGTCCTGAGACCAGCTCTGGAACACGAGGAGGATATGGACCTCTTGGAGCAGGTCCAGAGGACAGCAACAAAAATGATCAGAGGGCTGGAACACCTCTTCTGTGAGGAATGGCTGAGAGAGTTGGGACTGTTCAGCCTGGAGAAGAAAAGTCTCTGGGGAAACCTTATAGCAGCCTTCCAGTACCTGAAGGGGCCTATAGGAAAGATGGGGAAAATCTTTTTAGCAGGGTCCGTTGTGATAGGACAAGAAGTAATGGTTTTAAACTAAGGGAGGGTAGGTTTAGACTAGATATAAGGAAGAAATTTTTCACTACGAGGGTGGTGAAACACTGGAACGGGATGACCAGACAGGTAGCGGAGGCCTCATCCCTGGAAACATTCAAGGTCAGATTAGATGGGGCTCTGAGCAACCTGATCTAGTTAAAGAAGTCCCTGCTGACCGCAGAGGGTTTGGGCTAGACGACCTCTACAAGTCCCTTCCAACCCAAAGCATTCTATGATTCTATCATTTACCCTGTCTAGGCAGCAGTAGTGTTGTAGTTACAGCTGTGATGGTCAGACTGTCCTGAAATGAGGCAAGGTTTTTAGGGCAAGGTTAGATCAGTTTTTGTTGGACCAATTGATTGTTAGACCAACTGAGAGAGCTTGAACAAGAAGAAGAAGGCTTTTCAAAAAGACCTTCTTCAGACCTGTAAGCTAAATCCCTTGCTAAATTTCTGTTTTGCTACACCAGCTATTAGCTATTACTACCTAACCTTTCAAACCATACTCCATGCATTTGCTTCATTATAACAATGCAAAGGAGCTGGAGTTGGTAAATCCGATTCAAGCTCATTCATACCTGGAAATGTAAATCCAGTTGCATGTTCCATCATCATACAGTAAAGTACCAACTGGATCCAAGAAGAATTTCTGAATCCTGATAAGCCAACGCAGCCTTTTCATCAACAATGTACAGAAAAGAATCTGTGTTTCTACACAAAATGTAAAAGAATTATTCAGTAAGTTCACAGTTCTTTTCTGAAAAGAGAAAAAAGGTAAAAAATATTCTGGTATGTTATTTGTTTAAAATTATTTTCGCAGTCCATAAAAAAGCAGCTACTGTCAACAAGATTGTTAGTGGAAAGAAAATTCAAGCCTTCCAGAAAAGTGTGTTCAGTAACGCAAGTTGCTTTCTACCACCTAAATTAATATCCACCTGAGCACCATCATTAAAAACCAGAAGCCTGCAGAATGTACACAACTTCAAGTTTATACCCTGCAATTCATTAAAATCTCTTCTGGAGGTACAGGCTTCCTTTTTTTCTTCAGGATTAAAAGGGTATTTACAAAGTCCTGAAAAGCAGACAAGAGATTCATGGCTTTAGGTCCCAAATTCAGAAGCTGTTGTAATCCTTTTTGAATGGAGTGAAGCACATTCCTACATTTTACCTTGCCCTACTCCATGCTTTACAGAGTCAGCTGAACTACTGATATTGAGGAAGATCAACAGCATTATAAAGTTATGGCATTATTGAATGGGAAAAAATGGAGATTATGAAAGCACAGATAAAACATCAAAACAGTGAAGCTGTTAAGGATACACCAAGCTTTGGGTGAGGACACTAACTGATCTCCCAAGCACAAACATCCTCTCTTACCAAGAAGTTTCCAGGTGTACGGCGGCAATCAGAGAGATGCAGCCTAAAGGCACAGGGACAGCTTGTGCTAACTAATCAAACAGAGGAGCAGGTGCTGTGCTAGAATCCCCCTCAGGCTCTAGACAGCGGTGCTAGAAATCTTTGCAGCCATAGTGTACCTTCAACCCACAGGGAGGGATTCATTGCAAATGTGTGTTTTGGATAAGAGAGAGAGGCTAATGTTCTTTATAACTCCCTTCTTAGTTTTTTTTTTTTTACGTACACCTAATTAAATTATTAGATATGTCAAGACATGGTGCTGACAAAACTAGTGTCATATGAGAATAGATTTGAAGGATGTCAGCTTATTCATGCCTTCATCTAGGAAGACATGAATTTTCCCTTTCTAAAGCAGCTCCAGACTTAGTTCTACATAATCAGTTTTGAAAGTTGCCCGTCAAGATCTCGGAAAAAGTCAATAGAAGCATATAACAGTATTTCTAAGACAAAGCATAATTTCCTAAGATCTTCTATGATGCATCCACAAGATAAATTGCATACATATACATACACATCTGGGGTTCATGAAAGCTTTAGGAATGTGTTCCACAGAATGCTGTCTGCAAAACTATTGTTATATTTCCTCTCACCTTAAATTCAAACACTTTCTGATGGAAGGTGTTTGCAATTACCAAAAATGGATTGAGAACTACTTGAAAGCTAACTTTATGTGAGCCAAGGGAACAACACTCACTAGCAGCAGTAGCAGAAATACACCGTAGCACCCACAAAACCTGCTTTAGTTTTCTAAAAATACATACCAGTGCACAGAGGTTTATAAAACACATTTGAAAGCACAGTGCCAGCACCAGCGTTACAGAAATAGACAGAGTTTCATGCTGGAAGCTGTGGTGAATGCCATAAAATTACATATCAGGACATACTCAGCAGCAACTTCATAACATTGCTTTTCAGATCTTGCACAAGTCAGCATGAACATTACACAAATTCACATCAGGGTATGTTCAAAGTCATATCTTGGACTCTCACTGTTTTAGCTAGCCCTTTTCTTTTATACCTCCTATCTTTCTTCATAATCGTTTGCAATGTGTTATGTTTTTAGTTCCCATAAACGAGAAACTGGTCCTCATAATGGATATGTAAATTCAGGTTATCCTATGGTGAAATCCAGATCATAACAGATGGTCATGTAATAATGAACACAAAATGTGTGTGAAATCCATAGGAAAAACCAGCATTTACCAGAACACTAGCTACCTGAAAAAGTGTATTTATAATAAAGTTCTTCATAAGAACTTTAACACTCTATAACTTATCAGCTTTTGGTAGTGAGACCTCAAAATGCAGGCTATTCTTGTTGTTGCAGCTTAATGAAAAAGCATATATGGATGAAAAATTAGAGTAAACAGAGATTTCATTTTCTTTCAGGGCTTCTGAAGTTAATATCTTAGCACACTAACATTTCTGTGATCACAAGGGGATTTGAAGCAACTTTATCTGTATGTTGTTTAAGACTTGTGTTTCTCAATGCTATTAACTAGTTGTAGTTTTTGCAGTGGTGCTGAAGAAGTTGTAGATCTTGCACGGCAAGATTCTGATCTCTAGAAAGGACTAGGTTTGTTGCTATGTATTATCCGTCATGTGGATGGTACACACAGCTAGCACATTGTTGTCACTGATAGGAAGAAAACACATAAACTCACACTCTTACTTAGTAATAGAATTTTCACAATAGCATTTTGGCTATGGGAAGCCTCACATAAATGGTATCTCACATAAAGAAGTGATTTTCTGCACTTAGGTTGAATGCATCAGAATAGGGGAATAACTCAGGAGCAGAGAATACCTTTCCAGTTATGTGCCTTTACGTCACAAACAGTTATGTGCCATAATAAAGTTGCACCATCTGTAACAAGCCTGTCAGCTGCATGTAGACCCTGTCAACAATCAGCCAGGGGGATCAGGTTGTGGCCGCAGCTCCTGGTAAAGACTTCTCAGCAACACTACAGAAAATATGAAGTGCGGAGGAGGAGTTGGTTTTAAGTCTACATGAGACTTCATTGCTTCAGAGGGGATTTTTGGAAACACATAACTGGATTCTATAATCCTAGTACTACCTGTATAGTCCAAAGGAAGATAATTCTTTTAGGAGGCCTGATACTCTGGACTGTATGTATATAGGGAAAATTTCCAGTCTAATTTTGGTTTGAACTGAAAAAACTCATTCAGTATTACTGTAAAGTCTCACATCACATGTCTCAGGGTGCAGGAAATTTTTTTAATGATTTAACTTGTTTATTTCCTGGTTACAGCTGGGTGCTGGACTTTAGAGATAGAAGTCTCTATAAGATCATGGCCTCTTCCTGTCTTTGCTGAGAAGAACTACCTGGAGGGCTGGAGGGCGATCACAAGTTGATAAAAGTTTGGGAGACACACTGAGAGCATGCTCATAGTTCTTATGTGTTCGCTCACAGGATGAACAACTTGTTTGTCCTTTGCTTATTTTCTTTTCTGCCTTTTCCAGGCAATTGAAACCTAGGATGGCAGGATGAGATTTCTACTCCTAAAAGGACTTTTGCAGATGAGCTTCTGGGAAACCCTCATCAAGATTGTTGCTTCTTGTCAGAATATAAGACATCTAGGTGCTCCAATTCAACACCAAAGAATGCTAAGAAAGCCCTCAGCATTTGCATACGCAAAAAATAGAGACAACCATCTGAATACCCAAATGAGAAAAGGCTCGAGCACAATGCTGTAGGTGAGTTAGAATTTTTGATTGGCACTGATACGTAAAATATTTCTCCAGCAGGCACAGCTCCTTGCAAAACCTGAAATTCATGTAATGCTGTCTCAGAACAACAGATGCTTAGCTAAGTATCAATGTTATAAGCTCTCTAGCATTTTTTTTGTTCAATAGTTTAGAAATAAATAATAGTGAGGCTTGTTATAAAATCTGAAACTGGGATATTATTGTTTTCTTATTATTTGTTTCTCAAGCAAGTAGCAATAGTAGCACTGCTCATGTCTTCTAATGTTTTCCATTTAGACATAGCTGCAGAAGGTAAAGTGTATATTGACTACAGTCACTTGCTATACATTTTGAGGTACAAATGCTGAGAATGGAATAATTGTTGGGCTTGTCAAATTCTTCCTTAAATAATCTACATATATATCAGAAAAGAAGAAAAAAACCCCAGCATTAAAAGGCATACGAAAGGAAAACAGAGAAAGTCAGATATGTGACAGGGTTGAAAAGTACCTCCAAATAAAAAACATGTTATGTCCAACAGTTCATGCTGCACAAATATTTTATTCAGTTCAGAAGAAAACCTGCATTTTAGATTACTTATAAGACTGGTCACTCAACTTGACAGGCATATACTAAACTTTTTTTTCGGTGGCAGAAATGGAAATAGAAATAAAAAACACGCTATCTACCAAGAGGATAATTGATTCCAAATAAAAAAAAATCTGCCCTTAGTGCTGTCTGTTGACTGATAAATCATAGATCAAAATCCCTCCTATAAAATATTGAAGCAAGCCCTGTACTCCTCAGGCGCAGATTGGCACTTTAATGATTTGCACACACTAAAGACCATTTGAATCTAAAATAAATTCAGAATGCATCTGCTGTCTTATTTCATCTCAATTTTACAGCCATTTTCTTACAACTCCAATCGTAATGTTTCTGCAAAGGAGACGGACATTCATTAAGAGTGCATTTAAATATGCAAACCACAGGAATGTTCACTTTAACAGGATGGTTAGTTTTTCTCCCTTATAGACCTCCAGATATAGGCCAACATCTAATGGACATGGTCATCAGCTCGTATGTCTAAACCTTTCAGCATACAAATCGTCCTTAATCTTCAACAGATTTTTTTCTACTTTGTTTTCTGAAATGAGATACTTGGCTATTGTTTTTCAGATAGCAAGATTATGTTTCTTCTGAAGATATTCCTTCTGTAAACAGAGTTTCTCCTCCTGTCTGTTCACTAGTGACATGCCTTATCTTTCCTATTAAAAAATGTACAAATTAATGCAGGTAGAACACATTAAACAGATAATACATTACTGTCAGGACTGGCTTGCCAGTGATAAGAACTATAACTGAGATTGAGACAAATTGTGCTGGAGGCCTTGAATTTGTCCCCAAATAGAAAGTCAAGATATGATTTTTTTTTATATAGGTGACATCTGCAAAGTATTTAGTTGTCCTCTACTCTTTCAGTGAATTCTCTTTGGCCTCAGAAGATATACATACTTTTTCATTCTTTGTTCACTTGATTAAAAGACAAAAACCATCAACACAATTAAACTACAATCAGGCTTTGAACTAAACCATATGTTCCTTTTTCCTCATTACATAAAAGAAATTGCAGGCCATTAAGTATAAAACCTTTGCCCTGAGACATACTTTTACACTTTTAGGAGACCAACTGTTTTGATAGAGCTGGAACTGTGTATGAAAATCTTGTGAAATGCAATGATACTTGATACTCAAAAATGCTTTAAAAAATTTGACGGTCATATTCAAACTCTTTTGAAGAGATGGTCCTAAGGGATGGATTTTTCATAATTGAGACTGATAAGTTTTGTTATACACAGGAAGATTCTGGTATAAAAAAAAAATCTCTGATTGTATGTATTACATCATAATGAGGCAATATAAAGTTTTAATTTAATTTGAGCCCCAAAATGCAGAAACATTTTATTAAAAAATCTACAATGATTGTACGGCAAAAATTAGCATTGTTCAGCTGTCATAACTGCATCTCTTACAATAGGTTGTTTTAAGTTTAGCCTTAAATCCAGCTGTCCTGTGTTTACAATGTTTGATTTCCAGATAATGCCAACATCGTCATATCTTATTTATTCTCAGGTAAGGGATGAATAATTTCACCCATAACATACTTTTAATGAGATTTTTGTCATGGTGTAAATTTGGGGCAATGTTCTCTGCTGGGATAAATTGTTCCAGTGCCAGCTTCAGACAATCTGTATTCAAAAGTTATGATAATACCGGAGAGAATATATTTTGTATCTTGGCAGGTAAAGTTTCATAAGAATTTTTCAAGGCTGAGCTATATGAAGCAGGACTTTCTAGAAAGAGCCATTGCAAGCTGCCAAGACATTAAAGAATATGTATTGACAAAGAGAACAGTGGTATCCTGGAATTATCCATCAAGCACTGGTGCATCCCTAGCTTCATCTGAATCTTTCTGGAGTTTGCAAGGTAAATCGGACCAGTTCAAAGAATAGCTGGCTTCCCCACAGGGACATCTCTCCATCTGAATCACTGTTTTCCTGCTGCTGTGCTCTTTGAAGAGCAATGTTATATGCCCAGTGCTTGGATTGTGGCCATTCTGAATACAGTCATGTGCCTATTAGTCCTTTCTTTTACCAGTATTTTTTCCTTTTTCTGTTAGAAATAAACAGTTTGGTCCTTAAACCTGTGACCAGTTATACAGCCTGAAAATTGGACATTCATTTGTATATGGCTAGTTTTCTTAATTCCTCCCAGTCACCCTTACTATAATGCAAGCCTTGTCAGCTTTGTTGTTCCAATTTCTTTTTCCAGCAGACAGATTAACAGATTTCCTTGGCTAATGCCATCATCCCTCCCTCAGAATCATCAAACGACCTGAGTGTGTCACACCAAGTGATTACTAGTATTCTCTCTGTCAGTACCAGATACAGGTTGGCTGATGTTTTTAGCTACTGCTTGTAAATACGTGGTCCATAGATGCTGTTTGTTTGCTGTCTCTCGTGTTTTGGAATCAGGATTTTCTGTATTTAAAAGCACATCATAAAAGATTTTCTTCTGTAAAGGTATTTCTGCATATCCACCTTTTTTTTCCCACCTTTTTGGGGGTATTTTTATGATCTTTCTACTAGCAACTGGTAACTATGTGCTGTATTCAGCAGGCAAGGGGAAAGATCTTGTCATGGTTCCACAGCTTACAATTCCCGGATGGTGCTAATGCTTTCCTTCTTCATATTGCTTAAAAAGATTATTTATTGCTAACGCTGACATGAGCACTAAAGCCAGACTTTACATCTTGGATGAATATTGCTCTTCTTCATGCAGAGTCAGATTCCAGATTATTCCTCTTTCCAGCATCATCTGTAGGTACTTACAACACAAAAAAATAAGTATAGTCAGATCTGAAAGAAACACTAGTGAATTTAATATGCTTTTTTTGTCCCTTCACACCTCCACAGCATTCTGATTTCTGACCCATCCTAGAACAGCTGCAGAGGTGTGCGCGGTTGTGCCACTGTATCTGCTAATGGCATTGTACATATTTCAAGGGGAAGCATTACTATGAATTAGTAGAGCTGTCATGGCTTTAGTTTCTCAAATATGACTTGACTTGGAAGTGCTTCTGAAAAGTGAGTGAATACTATGAAGCCTGAAGAATCCTAAAGACGCCTAAAATAGTTTTATATCCCATTACTATTCCTTTACATAATGTAATCCTTTGTACCATGGTACTAGTGCGCTTTACAATCTTCAGCTTCACAACAAACTGTTGTGATGCCAGCGACTGTTGCAAGGCTATAGTTTTAGGACAGGAAACGTCAAGCACAAAGATATTTGGGGCCAGATCCACTGATAGACTGAGAAACCTCATGTGATATTAGACTCTTCAATGCAAAAAGCCACAAAACTCTCACTCAGCTACCATCCCACTGCAAGGATTTAATGTCCAAAGGCATACCTATGTTAGACCTTCAGGTGTTTCGTGTCCTGCAGTTCAGTTTTAGGAGAAGCCCTGAAGTGCCTAAGGCTTGACATAATTGAACAGTTCATATTGAGCACACGTCTAAATTTCACTAGGATTCACAATTTGCTTGTTTCTCTGCCAAAGAAGGAGCCTGTTCCACCTGGTATCCTAAGACCATGTTTGCCCTGAGAGAACTGTCAGATAAACAAATCCCTTTTTAAAACACAACTGCTGAAGGAAAGAATAATGATCATGATAGTGTTCCACTTCCATAAAGGCAAGAGTAAAGCAGTCTGACAGGATGCAAAGAATCAGGATCAGCGCTCTTCACTGCCTTTCCTCCCCATTTGAAAGAAATACAAGCCATATCACCCACCTTACCAATGAAGGCTATTCTAAGGCGTGCATGGTAGAGGACGTCTCAAAATCTTCATACTGAAGTGTTTCTGCTTTCCATGGAATATTTGAAGGCTCATGTGGGGTGAGAAGATGGCAATAAGAATTGGTCTCTTATCCCTCAGGAAGGGAATCCTCATTCCAGTTCCAGCTCCAAAGATTATTAATGTATTTCAGTGAATGGTTGTAGGAGATATATGAGACTCTCAAAGCACAAAGTGGAATTCAGAAATTCTGCTTTCAAGTGGCTGTCCTGTTTCCTAAATAGGATTAGAAAAGTGTGCTGAACCCTGGTCCCCTTATCTTAGGAGAGCTACTGTACAGTCAGAAAAGGTGGGAAAGAGACAGCACTGCCAGCTTACCTGGCAGAAACACCTGTATTTCAAAGACAAAAAAGGGACTACTAAAGAGGGGCTAGACCTCTTTTCAACACTTTCCTGTCAGCTTTCTCAGGTGAGTCCCTGAGCACAGTGCAATTACTGCTGTGATTGCTATTTTAAGACCTCTGAGTCTCTGCATCTCAGAGGGAGCCTCATCACCTACATCGGCACTGTGGATTACACTGCAACTGGAGCTGCAGGAAGGAAGTGTTTCACAGTGACCTAGTTCACCATGAATACCCTTCTTGCAGCCCCTTATGTCAACACCATTGCAAAATACATTAACACAGTTTCTCAAATATAATTTAATAGAAGTTTCCAGTTTCCATCATTTTTCGTGCATTTTGCATGGAAGTGGTCTGATAAGGCAGATCTCAACATATGAACAAATTCCACTGTTCAAGTAATAATCACAGTTTCTAATATCCTATGTATGAGTTTATTGCCAGCTATTCTGTCATATTTCTCACAGGATGAACTTAAAGTCAGACTTGTTATTCCAACCTTTTAAACCACTTTTTTCATGTTATACAAAACAAAATATAAAATTTAAAATATAAAATAACAAAACAGAACAGCTGTTTTTAAAAAATGTTATGTTCATCATCACTGTATCTTTATGCCTAATTCAAACTAAGTGGTACTACTCCAAAAGAAAAGGTGTCAGAGCAAGCAAAACTCTCAACTGTGATAACTTTAAAAAAAAATCTAAAACATAAAAAATATGTAAACTACATAACCTAAGGTTTCAAAAAAATGTTTAAGAAATCAGGAAAAGTACCTACAAAACTAGAGGCAAATACTGTTTATACTGACAAAAGCTTTGTAAGGAGATTAACATTGCATTGTTAATTTCAAGAAGACTAAAAAACCTGGAATTCAAGATCTGTTTATTGTTGCGGAATGAGCATTGCCATATTGAAGTTCAAGTCGACAAAGTAATCTGATATGTCGAGAACCTTTTTGAAAAAATGTTAGTTGTTTGAACTTGTTAAGTGTCTTGAAGCGGGATTAATAAGCAACTATATGAGGAAAATTTTTATCTTCCTGTCTTGAAACCTGATGGACAGATATGAAGTTAAGGTCTGATACCACTTCAATTTGACAAAGAATTTTGCTTAGTGTTTCTTAGAGAAGTTTCCACGGTGCAGTGGGGAAAAGGCTGTACAGGAAGACAGTAATTTGCACAATTCTGAAGTGGACATGAACCCCAACACTGCTTAAACCCTACTGACAGTAAAATGGCTGAAAGAGAAATGATATTAAATGCCTTTGATCTCTAAACTTTGGCCTTACGGTAATTACAATTTCAGATTCTGAAACATAAACATCTTTGCTGTATGTGTTTTTATTTGATCCCCGTACCAGTGCTTTCATATCTGACTATTCAGCATTCTATCTGTACTTGTACCTGCTGGCAGCATGGTAGCTGCAGGATTGCAATAAAACTGTAAGATGCTCCAGTTCAGAGCCTTGCTAATGCTGACAATTGATTTAGCATTGCGAGCTACCTCAACAGTGCTGGGCTGTTTTTGTTTAGAGATTTCAGTAGGGAGTTATTTTAAGAGATATATTTCCTTTGTTGGGGCAAAAAAGCACAGTTTGTCTTAATTATCCCTGACGTTTCAAACCTCATACCAGGCACTTCCTCCAGGGACAGAAACAAACCAGTCTCCTCCAGAAACCAAGTGTGAAATGAATAAATAGGGCTCTGGTTGCTCTAATGGCATAGTGCGGTTACTATTTTACTGTGGGGGGAGGATACTGTCTAGATTGCTTCTTTTTATCTCTGAGGAAATTCAGGGTATTGATAGGTGAAATATTGTGGACAATTAAGAAAGGAAAAAAGCTGGTCTGAAAAAGCAATATTTGGTGGGTACTTCGTTGCCTGGTATATTCATTTTGAGAGCTCAGTTTTTCTCAGAGGAAAGGGAAGGAACAGAGCAGCTATGCATCATGAACAGAAACTGCTGTTCTTTCCATCTGCAGTCTTTTGAAGGCATTAGCAATTAGAAGCTTCTCCACATCATTTTATACCTTTCACTGTGTAGCTTTTAATGCAGTTTTTGTTTATACTTCATGTATATTTTTAATGAAATATCTGGTTGGGGAACTGCTATTGTCACATCCGTGTGCAAAGTCCCAAAATCTTGCAGAGAATTTTGATGAGGCTAAGGGTAATGATTGCAATGAAGGAGATCATTAAGGAAACTTTTTTTTTTTCCATGCTGGTAGATCAATAGATAAATTGTAGAATTCTTTTTCTGAGCTGAAGGTAGCTATTAGATTTTGATTAGAAAGGTCTTAGGGCTCTTTCATGTGGTCAGGAACTCCTATGTTTCATGACAAGTACTAAACCTCATTGAAACATGAGCCAGGAGAAAAAAAAAAAGATGCTGTCTTATTTTCAGCATGGTTTTGTGAGCTTGTGAAGGTGATGCTTTATCAGAAGAAAGTCTGCATTGCTGCTGCTGCTTGCTGTGTTTCTTTTAAATGAAGGCAGCTCTGAATTGAAACCTTAGCATAAGGTCATTGCTGACCAGATTGTCAACAGCCCAGCGAGGAACTTGTTCCAAGGCATAAAGGTCAGCCTGACATCTCTCTTTTACTCAGAGTCTCCAACTGTTTGTGGCATCCATGTGAAAGCAATGTCTGTTTGTGAACAATCAGAGAAGTTCTGTAAGTTACCATTATTCATTAAATCTATTTTATTAGCACCTCATGGCCACAAAACAAACTTCAGACAGCGGCCAGCTGGATTCAAGTGGTAGCTGTGGATTGCTCTTACACAAAGACAATCCTTCCAGCACAGAGAGCTGAAATGAGCAGCTCTGCCCAGGCTTCATGCAATTGATGTCAAGGTGTATGGTACAATCTGCCAAAGAAAGTTGGTGGGGGCAGAACGCTGCTATGCTTCACAGATCTGTAACTGTTGAAGAAGATGTGACCATCTTCTACTGAGAGCAAATCTTCAGCTAATGCCAACTCGAGAAAATACCAAGTATGGAAGAGAGAGATTTCAAGGCTTTCAGTGTGTCTTCTGCCATGGTCATTAAATTCAGTTAGTTCTTTCTATATCCACTGTTCGCTAATGTCATTGCTTAATAAGGGTATCAAATTTGCTGCTAAAGATTTACAAAAGCAAGTAGGAAAGTGTCATACAGGAAATGCATACCTTGCTCTGAACCCATCTAACACACTGAAATTCACACGAACACCCTGAGGGGATTGTATGCAAACTTTGTACCCAAACTTCTGCATGCACATCGGAATTCTAAACTTTCAGCAGTATTCAAGCACTCCTAACCCCAAATAATAGAAAAGATTATCAGATGCATTTGGTGTGAAATGAATAAAATGCAAAACAGCCTTGAAAGGTACTTGCCTGAAGACAGTATTCTAAGAACAGATATTCATTTGTTATTGGGATATATGTGAGTTTAAGTTCTCTAAATACCTATTATTTTCAGGGTCTTTAAAAAAAAATCTTTTTTGCAACACTATCGATAATGTAAGACTAGCAAAAACACAGAAAAGGTTTTAAAGACTGTAGTACCACTTCTGCTCAGTGTTTTACAGGCAATATCTTTTAAGTTTTAATTTATATGTATATAGTTCAATATAGTTCTGTCACGATATCTGGTCACTAGGATTATTCTTGTGCTGTTGGTACCAATAACTTGTGTTTATAATTTCTTTCATACTTCTTCTTGAAAACCTGGTTTCAATAAGACTCAGTTGAATGCACTGATTTTCAGTTGGTTAATTTCACAATGATTTTGATTTCCATATCGTGTTAAGCACAGAGAAGAAGTGAAAATGCATTCATTCATCACCAGTTAGCCTCAGCCAGAAACCAGCACAAAATTGACCCAAGTGGTCAAAGATTTAACATTTTGACCATGACCTCTATAAAAGTGTTGTCTACTAAAGTTAGTGCACCATGCTTTAGAATTGAAGTGTGGTGATTTAATTGCACTAAAGATGCGTTCTATATCAGCTTATGTTAATATCACAGTCTACAAAAATACCACATAATTATGTCATGTTTTAAGAGATTACTAAAATTTATTACAGAATTTCATAGAATACAAAAAATACTGATTATCTGCTCAACAATTAAGCTAGCGGGACAAGTGCTTTGCTTCCATAGACAGTAAGGTCAAATAAAATTTTTATTGGCTTGTTATTTTGATCTTACCCGTTACAGACAATGGAGCAGATTAAAGGAAAACACAAAATGGCAAAATAACACCACAGTGAATTCTGGAGTCTGAAGTGGTATGGAACAGTAGTACACGTTAACCTTAAGATGGATTCGCTAAAATGATATTAGATAAAAAAATCGCCAACTATATTTATTTTATAGTGAATCATAAGATGCTTACAGAAAACCTCGAGAAGTCTGTGTTTGTTTCATCTCCTTGTTTTTGTAGTTGACCTGTGGCATCAAATAAATCCAGCCATATTTCCTTGTCATACATTCCTAGGCTGGGTTTTTCTTTATTTTATTTCTGACTTTCTTTTTTTCATTTTCAGAATACCTTGAAAGACACGTATTTAGCAACATCACATTATGAAGGTGTTCTTCCTCTTATGGTGTTCCTGCATCAACAAAGCAGTATTTGTGTGTGTACGTGTATGTTTGTGCACATATGTATGCACGTGTAATGCTAAGGAACCTCAGTCTTTCAGAGTTTCCAACAATCCTATCTAACAACATTAATACTAATCTATTAGTATTACCTTACATGTAAGATTTATACAAGTTCATGATAAAAATTTTAGGAACAGTTGGAATCTCCTTTTACTATCTTAAGCCTTGAGTCAAGGCCTGTTGAAGTTAATGTTAGTGTGTGGTTCTCTTTATTTCAACCAGAACTTGGAAAAGGTCTTAGGTTGATAATTTTTTATCAGTTCAGGAAAACAAACAATAATGATAGCAATAAACAATAATGATATGCAGTATTCCACACAAATGTTATTGACGGAAAACAATGCAAAATTCATATGAACTTTTTCAAAATTTGCATGTTTATATCTTTGGATGGCCATATACATATGTAAAAAGACACATACAAAAATTGAAATATTTCACAATAAAGTCTGTTCAAAAGATTTTAAGGGCATGGTTTCAGTTTTGTTACTTGAAACACCGCAAAAGAATTGTGTTATATATTGCTTGAATTATGCTGACTCTTCTGGAGATATTGCAGGTTTTCTGACTGAATAATTTTTTTTTCAATAAAAAATTTTACTCCTAAGAGACAGCAAATACGTACTTTTGCTGTGGTCACTAAGTCTACACTCTGCCTAGGTGTTATCCCTGTTAACTCTGTTCTCATACCTGTTTGATTTTAGGAAACATATCGTAGCGTGCTTGTTGATTTCTTCCTGATCATTATTTACTAAGCTACAATACACAAATGTTACAACTGAAAGGCAGATTAATAATTCATACTTCTATTATAAAAATCCGTAAATTGTATTCCAAGCAATGAGCTGCATCTGTTACCTAAAAATGAGAAGACAGGCACAGCATGGTAACAATTTAGAATATGGAGCATTGCACGGCAGGAAAGTTCCCATTGAGATGACTTTGGCTTAGATGAAAGTCCTAGCTGTCTACCTTCTTTGATTGAACAGTTTCATTTTTTAAAGTAAACACTACTGTATATTCTGTGAATATTGCCAGTCTCCAAGAATGTCAATAATTCTTTCTGACAAAGCTAAGCTGAAAAGAAGAGGTTAGGTTGAGGGTACTGCACATATCATCTTACAAAAGCTAAAGGAACTTTCTTCAGGAAGCAGCCTGTTTCTGATGTATATGAAATGTTTGCTTGGAGACTGGAGTTATCTGTAATGTATTCTGTGCTGGAAAAAGTAATAAATTGTATCAACTTCAGTTAAAAAACATATTAATTGAGTTTAACATTCAAACTTACTTTAAAGACTGAAGCTATTATTCACAATACAATCTTAATTCTTTCTGCAGTGTGGATGAAGAGGGATGGTATGTCACATTAGTAACTGATGAACTCTAAAGGAATTTTTCCAAATTTCAGTGAAATCTTTGTTATGAGAAAATAGTGGCAATCTCACATGAGTCTACCCTGCATTTAAAAAAGGTCTACATCTCATGATGATTTATATACAGGTCTATAGATCTTATTATGGGAAAAATCAATGACATGTTGTCTTTGTTGATATTAAGGGCAAAGTTCCCAACAATATTCTTGGGAAGTCACATGCAACATGCTTTGACTTTTTCCTCAAACTCAGTTTTCAGAAACTAAATTGAAATTTTAACTGAGTACCTTGCTTTTATGATGTTGGGTACAATGACATGATAATAACATATTGTCTCTCAGCAGTTGTGTATTTAAGTGCCAAACACGAGACCTTGATACAGGACACCTTAAGCACATTGAAGAATCTGGCTGCTTATATCATGAACAAAGTACCCCAAATTAATGAAAAGGTGTTTGGTTGTTTTGTACAGTTTGGTTTTTTTTGGTTGTTTGTTTGGGTTTTTTGATTAGCTTCGGTCACCCTTCTGTGAAAACAAGATAGCAACGACATCTCTACACAGAATTTTTAGAAATATAAATCAATTAATACCTGTTATGCATTGTGATGATGTAGCATAATATAGTAACTGATGGTTTTTTAAAATAAAGACAAAAAGTTCTCAGGGGCAGGTATCAGAACACAGAGCATTCATTTAAAAGCTATGGTCCTGCCTGTGTATGCTGTCTGTACCCAAAATCTCGCTTCTGTATAGTGAACTATGTTCACAAGAAACACGGAGAAAGTAATGTTCCAATTTTCCATTTCCCTCCTAGCCTGAGCTGCAGAGTGCCAGGTAATTTTGGGAAATCTTGTATGCAGAAGATTTATTTTGAAGTCTGCCTGGATAAAGGCAGATAAAATTGAAACTGGATGTACTTCTGCTTGGACAACTTTTCTATCAAAAAAGAAGAAATACACAATGGTAAGCTGCTTCTCCTTTCTTTGTGGGGGAAAATAAAAATTGTCTGGTGGCCACTGAATGTTATATTTCAGAGAGGCTGAGGACTGAGGGCTAAGAGTATGTTGGGTTTGAACTCCCCAAGAAAGTTAGACAGAGAAAAGTGGTGTTCTTCGAGCTTGCTTGACAATGAGGGTGCACAAAGTTACAAGGCTCCTGACCTCGATTCCTGTAACTACTGCGGTTTTAATGCAGATAACACTGCAATATTTTCATTCATCTACTGGAAAAAAAAATAAAATCCTGGTTTAGAGTACAGCAAACCTTGAGATATTACATTTGTATTTTCTTGCGAAAAAAAGAAGTTGCTTTGAAGATTTTACTGAAATGAAGATATTAAATGGAAATTAATCTTCTACAGAACTGTAGTGATCAGTCATTGCCAGATCTAATAAACGGGCATCAAATAAATTTCAATATTATGATTCTTTTGTATCAGACCATTCTAGGCCTTTATATAGTGATTTTCTTGCAAAACCATTTGCTCCTGATTTTCTGTCCAGCAAGCCAAGACACAGTCCAAAAAACTGTCCACTTGGCCAGGACGGGTAAGTGCAGAGCACTTTGTGTCGGTATCACGCTGAACGTCGCAATTACAAGAAAGATCACACCATAGACCTGAAACATCTTTCAGGTTACTTGTTCAGTAAGGCAAGATGGCCAAGCCAATTCTATTAATAACTTAAAGGCAATAATGGGTGGTCAAGTAGCTCTTTCTGATTTAGTTACAGTGAATATATTGTATAGCAGAGTGAGCTTCTTCAAAACACCTTTTTTGTACATGAGGGTGGTGAAACACTGGAACGGGTTGCCCAGAGAGGTAGTGGAGGCCCCATCCCTGGAAACATTCCAGACCAGGTTGGACAGGGCTCTGAG
>Ga0065711_1038028_pt1 | contig 19227 bp, 16 predicted proteins | sample Hoacrofraction12_FD_59098 | JGI IMG/M metagenome (GOLD analysis project Ga0065711, IMG submission 59098) | Hoatzin crop microbial communities from Cojedes, Venezuela - Epithelial fraction 12 v2 (version 2) | ecosystem: Host-associated > Birds > Digestive system > Esophagus > Crop | place...
CATTTTTGTAGCCCTCCTTTGGACCCGCTCCAACAGTTCCATGTCCTTCTTGTGCTGAGGGCTCCAGAGCTGAACGCAGTGCTCCAGGTGAGGTCTCACCAGAGCAGAGTAGAGGGGCAGAATCACGTCCCTCAACCCGCTGGCCACGCTTCTCTTGATGCAGCCCAGGACACGGCTGGCTCTCTGGGCTGCCAGCGCACATTGCCGGCTCACGTCCAGCCTTTTGTCTATCAGTACCCCCAAGTCCCTCTCAGCAGGGCTGCTCTCGATCCTTTCATCCCCCAGCCTGTATTGATACCAGGGATTACCCAGACCCAGGTGTAGGACCTTGCATTTGGCCTTGTTGAACCTCATGAGGTTCACACAGGCCCACCTCTCCAGCTTGTCCAGGTCCCTCTGGATGGCATCCTGTCCTTCTGGTGTCTCAACCATACCACTCAGCTTGGTGTCATCTGCAAACTTGCTGAGGGTACACATCATGCTGAGGTGAATCATAGTGCTGGTTTCCCTTGTTTTCATGAAAGATGCAAGTGGTATTGCCCATGGCTGTTACATGATCTGCTTCCTCTTTAAAATGTTCTTCCAAGAACAACATTCCTTCCCTATTATCTTCTCTTTTCTCTCCTCTCCCCTTCTTCCTAATCCCTTCTCCACAGACTGGTCATTTGTCACTGTTTAGTCAGACTAAATTCCCCACTGGAACCTCCTCCACCAGAGCTGGAGAAAAGGGGCTGCAAGCATCCTGCATACCAGTCCTCAAGGCTTCACAATGCCTTGCACAGACCAGCTGCAGCTGCCCACTCTAAAAGTCCCCATAGTCCCTCCCCACCTAAAACAGACATCTCAGGATATTAGGTGGGCAATACAGTGACCTGAAAATGCCAATAAAGCTTAATGAAGCATGCTTGAGGAGCAGGGAGGATCTTGTTCTACTCTTCTCCACCCACTGCTTACCCAGTCTTTCCACACACTGAGCAGCTGGTAGTTTTTAATTGAAACAACCACCTCACAACCTCTATTTGGTTTTAGTTTTGCAGGACTGAAATTACCAGCAGGATGCCGTGAATATGCTAATGTAATTTTTACCAAAGGTCAGGTATATGGCCTAAGTTAGACAAATTTGATCACACGTATTTAACCTCACCACTTTACTATGGGTTTTTACATCGGTGTTTTCAAACTGCTGAAGGCAAGAGGGTCAGGGGAGTCTCATCTAGCCGAACTTCAGGTCAGCATCAGGGTAGGGCAGCTGGTCAAGGAAAAGAGGGCAGGGAGAGGAGGGAAACCAGACTGTACACAATCTAGTCCTACTGTGGTTTTGTTCGTTATCGTTAATCAACTTCATCGAGATCGGCCAGAAAACAGGTCTAAGGTACACTGCAGCTGCAAGCAGTGAGGAGGCACAGCATGAGCAGTAAGGAGTTGCCATTACTTCTTGGTAGTCACATGCCTGAAACCAGTTGCCATTGCTCACGGTGAATGTCTAGAGTGTGTTTTCACTCATCTCCTTCTGAACAGCCCCACTGGCAGCTAAGAAATGACCCTCGGGACTGGATCCCTATTCATGGAAAGTCAGCGGCCAATCCCCCGGGAACGGCTGTGGTGGAAGATTGCTGCCGCACAGTCCGGCTGCCTCACACCTCACCCCGATGGTGGGCTGAACAAGGCTCTAAGGAGCCCTGAGGAGCTCCACAACAAGCACACTTCTTTGTGTTGCCCAGTAACTGCGAACATCACTGTTTCTCACACTGATCTTTCCCATCCACCTTTGCCAGCCTGAGCACCTGGGCTCTGGCTGAACTGATCAGTATCACTGGGTTGCTGGATGAAGAGTGGTCAGAGAGATGATGGGAAAAGGATGGGGTGAACCCTCCTAGCAATTAAATTTGAAATTTCCTCTCCAGGAGAGCAATAACACTCTGTGTCCTGGGGAAGAAGTGGCCATCGGGAGCTGCACGCTTTATGTGGTAGGGAGAGCTGAGACCCTGAACTGACCTTCTTTAATGTATGAGAAATGAGAGGAGAAAAATTGCTTCACACCATCTTTGATACACTTTATACCTGAGGATCCGAATTCATCCAGAACTGGGGATTTAACATTTCACCTCTTGAGGGTCAGTCAGCCTAAAACACCCACTCCCTGGAGCCTTCCTTCTGATTCAGTGCCAGAAATCAGAGTCTGCATGTTGGAAAGCCCCTTGTGCTTCAGCAGCGACAGCAAAGGCTGGAAAATTTCCCCATTCCCGTAAATCCCCTGGCAGCTCCATCAGCCCTGAGCCGGGGAGGTGAGCCAGAAATGACCAGCGTTACACTCCTGAAAACCCCAACCAGGCTGTGGAGCCAGGCAGGGGCTATGGAGAGCATCACAGTCAGCACAGCAGAGCAGCACGAGCTCTAAAACAACGGAACTGGGAGCTGCAGGATGGTGAAGGAGAGCTGTAATGGGTAGTGGGGAGGATCCTGGGCTTTTTCAGCAAGGAATAATCCAGGAAAATGAGGATGACTGAGGGGATTTTTCCTTCCTCCCCCAGCCTCCCATGTGGGACGGGAGTTACCAGGGGTCAGCTGAGACTGGGTGGGGGGACCAGCATCTGCTTCCTCTGCCTTTTCACTTTGTTTATATATGTGTATTACTGTCTGGGAGAAATATCTTCTGCATTCCAGACAGGGATAATGAAATCCATTCAGGGCAAGGGGAACGGGGATGGTGGGTAAGGCAGCGCAAGCGGCCCAAGCCAATGCCTTGGCTACGCACAGGCTACAGCGTGGTGGTTCCACGCCATTGCCATACACGTTTACACACAGGAATCGGCTTTCTTCACCCTCCTCCCCCTTCCTCCGGCTGCCCCTTCCCTTCCCCTCCATCTGGTTCCCGAGGGAACCACAGTGCACTTAGGAAGACGCAACTCATCAGCCTGGGACTTGCTAAGAATATTCAAAATCCCTTTCTCATTAGGGTTTTTCACATCAAATTGGTTTGATAAACGTTTTGACCTCTGCATACCACTGATACACTCTGAAGGCTGCTCCCCTCCTCCCTCTACTCTTACTGTAAATATCTTGCAGATGCTCTGCTCATTTTTCTTCTATTATAGCCAGCTGGCAACTTTGTTGGCACGCCAAAGAATTCCAGTCCTCATAGCAAAGCAACCTTTTAGTCTTTAACTCTGGCTGTTTTCTCACCAACATGCCAATCAGTCGATATTTTTAATGTTTCTATTTAATTTTGCCATTAGACCAGTGGACAGAAAGTGTAATCTGGAATAAGCATCTTCAGAAAACGCCATCCATCAGAATGAGAATATTAAATAGATGCAGCTGAGAAACATTATGGAAACGGCCAAGTGAATTTCACAGAAGGTTAGTGCCTCTGTATGAAATATTTCAATCAGTCTATAGCATTTTATATGGATGAAATTTTTTATTAAATTCCTTAGGTGGGGCTAAAAGTTCACATGGAAGGATCTCATTCAGTATTGAATTTTCATTTGTTGGGTATATCCCAGACATTTCAAATTTTGTTTCTATATAATACTATTATTTTAAACCCCATTAAATGCTAAATGCTTTTCTGTAGAAGAAGCAGCTAGCAGCTAGCAGGATCTGCCAGGTAGCGCTGAAGTAGGCATGAGCATGCACAAACTGCGTTAAGTCCATGAGGCTGACATCCAAGGAATGCACACAAAATCACGGGAAAATATGCTGGACACAGTCGATTTGGAGCCCCTGTGGTTCTGTGCACTGTGCGAGGAAGAGAGCTGGAATTCAGTTCTGTCCATGTCAGCAGTGAGAATAGACGAAGCTCAGGGGAGGGTGGTTTAAGGCCAGTTCAGCATAACCTGCCTTTAATGGAGCCCATTAGTTGGGACTCCGGGCCACAGAAACCCAGCCACGCAGCTCGCAGGCAGCCCCAAGCGCAGGCAAGGTGAGGCTGTTTCCACTCACCGTACGCCGGGAGGGCAGAAGCCCAGCACAACGGGCTTGTCTGAAGGAAGCCACGTTCAGCCTGTGGTTTTCAAGCGCTCCCAGCACTCGTTCCTCTCCCATCGCCGCCCCCGTGCTATTCCCATGCAACAGCCTGAGGAGTGCTGAAGTGAATTGCAACGGGCAATAACTTATTCTCCTTCTCCATGTAGACTTTCAGCTTAGAGGGGTTCATTGACCCGCCCCAACATGTAACATGCAGCACCGTAACAGTTGTTTTGGCATGAGTAGCAGGGAGGCGTGAGGATGACACAACCAGGAGTGTGGGTAGGAACTGGTTAGGCAGGTGTAGCTCTTGGGAAAAGCATCTACAAAATTTGGCTCAGAAATGGAGAGGTTGATTGGTGAGGGAAAGACAGAACAGGTAATCATGTGAAGATCAGCCCAATACAGAGGAGAGGGCAAAGACAGGAACCCACAGAACAAGAGTGGAAAGTCAGGGAGGTCTGAGGAGCAGTGATGGAGGATGGAGGAGAGGAGAGGACAGAGCAGTGAAACTGAGGGAGAACAGCTTTTTGAGGAGTGTGTCTGGTGAGTGGAGTGGAAGCAGCAGAAGCGGGACTGATAGTAAATTGAAGAGTTCTGCAAGAGACCGATTTTCAATGAAGTTATAGATTCTGCTTCTGAGGCAGAAGTGATTGATTTGTACATCACTGTTACTTTTATCCAGCCTACCAAATGAAAGATTGTTTGCTGTCACAGCATGATTCAAGCATTCTCAAGGACCAGATCTGGAAGACACACTGAATTACATTGAGCAGTTGTGCCTAACGCACTTGAATGGATGCACTGGTCAAAAATCCAACACTGGCTCAAAATCTTTGTGGACGCTCAGGTAAAGAGTGCTTCCACCCCTGCTCCCTGCACACACAGTATTTCCACCTTTCCACTTTCCCCTCCAAATCCCCTCTTTTCCTTTGACTTGCACTCTGGATGCAGAGGCAATCACAGCCAGCCAGGAGACCAAGAGACACAGGAAATCTGGCTGACCTGCTGACTCTTGGCAAGTGAGAAGGTTAAACAAATGGATTCACAGGCCACGTGTGCAGAGCCAGACTGAAACACAGCTGAGTTACTTGAGTCCCCTAGCTCAGCACCACCTCTGAACCACAGCCCAATTCATCAGCTCCTGACAACCGAAACACGATCTCTGAACGCTCCTGGGATTAGTCCCAGCCCTGCCGCAGTGTCAGCATACAGCCACCCTGCCTGTCCCTGCTAGTATCAGCCCTAACCCTTTGCAGTCCCTTGGGATGAGTGCCATCCCAACCTAATCAGCCTGACCAGACTTTCCCCTTCCCTTCACAACTCATGTGAAATCCAATCCAGGTCTGAGAGTTTGAATTTCCCAGCTGCACCGTTACCCACCTTTGCTCATTAGCCCATCCAGATGTCAATGCAGTGATGCCTTCCCCCTAAGTCTAATCACACAGCTCCTGCCTTAGTCCTTTCCTGTTTTCTCCTTCGAGGCCTAGTGCTAACCGGGCAATGAACCCAACCAGCGTGAACCCGAGTCCTTCGCTGCAACCTCTTCACCTGTGACACAGGGAAGTCCTGCAGCTCACAGCGAGCTGGGGCAGTGGCTGCTCAGTCAGCACGTCCAGCAGCCTGACCTGCCTTATGGGTGTGAGATCTCCTGTAGCGTACCAAAGCCACCAAAAAAAATAGAAGCTTTTTACAGTGAATGCATAGCAGAGTGTGTACACGGCGGAGCTGAGAAGGATTTTCCCATGTATATTATGCTGCCTGGAGAAGAAGGAGTTGGAGAAAAATGTAAGACAGTGGCCTTTCTAACTGGGAGGGACAGGCAGGGCAGAAGACAGGATCCCTACAGGACTTGAATATCATGGTCCTGATTAAGCCATGGAGCTTTTCCGTGAAAGGTCCTGTATAGCTAGAAAGCTGTAACTGGGGGGACAGAAGGGAAAGCTGGGTCTCACCAGAACAGCCGGTTGCTGAGGCAGGGGACACCAGGCAGGCATGCCCCAGCATCTGCGGTACAGACCGGGCCAGAGGAGTTACAGGTAAGGGACAGGCCAGGGGAGCAGTGAAGAGCAGATTTTCTCTTTTGTTTACTTCTCATAACCTTGTTTCCAGCCTTGTAATGCAAAGCCAGATCCTGTTTCTTCCCGAATAAACTCTTACTCTGTCTTTATCCTTACATTCCTTTGCAGCTGGAAGTGGTCCAAATGGGACTCTTGGATTTGGTGCCTTTTTTTTCTTTGAGATAACTCACGCAAATAAAGCGCTGTGTACCATCCCTGTCTTGGGTGTTTGCACTGTGACATCTGTTTAGCTTCTTGAAATACAAGGACCCTCCGTTGACTCCTCCAAGCTGAGTGAAAAGGGAAGTAGGCGTCATGGCAGACAAGTTAGAGAAAACTGTGACTGTATATACACAGACTTAGAGGCCTCATACTTTGGGAGCTGGTCCTCACCAGTCTGCAGGCATGCAACCAGGTAGTCTGAAAAGTTGCTAGGACATAGACATACAACTGAAATACCTGTAAAAGTTGTTTTGTGATTACATGACTACGTGAAATTGCACCTGTAGTTACTGAAAACCTGATTAGTAAGTGTGAGATTCATTTTTGACATAGATCTACAATATGCATATAAAAAAGCCAACAACTTCCTAACCTGCATGAATATGTAAATCAGGGTCTCAGGCCACGTATTTGAGTCTGTAATACAGGTTTTACTATAGGCAGCTTTAAACTTTCGACACTTTGCTCCACTATGTTGGGCCCAACAGTTATTTCATTCCCAAAAGAAGGAGTTTTGTGTGGAGCAAAAGTGAGATGAATCACTTTGGTGAATGAGTGTTTCCATTTCTCTTCGCTCCTCCTGTCTCTTACCCCACCAGGTCCTCAGAAGCCAACGATGGCTTTAACCTGTACTGGCCAGCAATGATCCCCATAAAGACATTGAGGTAGCTGTGGACTGGTGATGCGGCTACCATCCAGATGTGCCTATTTCTCCCCAGTAAGGTGGAGTATAACATAAGTCCTGTGAAAGTTATTCTGCTCTCATTTGGACAACTATCTTCAGAAAGAAATCTGTATCTCTTCTAAAACCCTATAACTTATGAAGGGAAAAAGGAAGCATAAAGCAAACATATGTTTAAATGACCTGGATACGGGCCTCACCAGACAAATCTAAAATACTTCTGTGGTCAGAAGAACAATTTTCACTCCTTGTTTCTGGACTTCATAACACACCACCAAAAGCACTCGACATTTGGAAAGTAAGATCTCTTAATGGAAATATTATAGACTTGTAATTTGCTTAGGCAGCAGTTTCTGTAAAAAGATTTCTTACTGTTCTAAGAAAATGAAAAACGTATGTTTTGTGTTCATATAAAAAGCACAGCCATTAACAGAGAAAGGCCAGTAAACAGCAAGAGTGTTACAGCAAAAGTCTTGGTGCAGTGCTATTTTAAGGACAGTTGGAAGCAAGTATAGACCACTCTGCTGAAAGACTGTAACGTCTTTTATGGACAAGACATTTAGCTTGAAATGTAACGGACAGCATAATCAACATTAAGTACTGAAACTGGTGTAACTTTAAGATGGACTTCACTTTGGCTTGAGTTATGTTGCCATTTACACAAGGGTAATTTCCTTGTCACCAGAGGTGCAATTCAGAAGGAGCAAATCAGAACAAAATTTGCCTTTGGCCACACTTAATTGTTACGATACCATTAGACCAGCAAGCTCTGCAGAGAGACATTACCTTCACCTTACGCAGCTTGCCAGATGCTGTTGCAGGCTAGAGGAACATTTTACCCAAAATGGTAGATGGCGTTTCCAGGTCACCCTCTGGATAACAAGCCAAAGGCTCAGGATATATCTAATTGTGATGCCCAAATGTGGGAACAGCTATATTCTTACAGGATTTACTTAGTACATTTTGAAGCGTAAAACCTCAGTGGACATCTCTGAGTGAATGATACAGATCGTATTGCTGGCAAAGTTGTAAAGTAGAAGCACGGAGTTCTACACATTGAATTAGATTTCCAAATACTTTAAAGTGTGCCAGATGAGTTAATATATATAGAATAGCCATTCTTCTGTTATTAAATCCATTTGTTATCTGTGAGGCAATGAATTCCAAATAGGTCCTGGCCACAATTTAACCATTCTATGGAAAAAGTATTTAAACAGTGATAAGTGATTCGAGGTATAAATCTCTCTGAAATAACTGGGTGTTCAAAATGTTTCAAGCACCCACATCAAAAAAATCCAGATCCTTAATTTTATCTTGTTTACAACATGCCAAAATGGAGTCACCCAAAGTCACTATTTTGTAATGACACACTTGGTTTCAGTTCTTTGTAAGCTCAAGTTGTGTTGTTTAGACCTGAAACTGAATCCCTTTGCAGTTTCAGCATGTCCAGATCAAGGGTTTAGGTCTGGTCTTTTTTACAGAAAGTGGCCCAGCTGAAATGCTTTGAAAATAGTTGAAACATGCCCGAGGTCAGAGTGTTGGTGAGGATCCAGGTTTCTGATTCTGGCTCCTTTCTAATTTAAACCCTCTATTTGATGAATTTACTCAGAATAACAAAGGCTGAAGGCTAAATGGGCCTGTGGTCATGCCTGGAAAGCAAAAGAATTTTTTTTTTTAACTGTGAGGAATTTATATTCATCATACTAGGAATTTAGACTGACATCTATCATTTTTAAGTACTACTGTGTCAAGGAAATGGGACAAGCCAAGAATTGTACTGTATCTCTAATAAAGGATATCTGACAACTGAAAATCAGCTTAAGCAGGGATTATCTAACTGTCATATTCTCAGGTAATAATAAATACATTCATCTTAGACAGCTAATGGCTTTCAACAGCAACTCACTTTCACACCCGCACAGTCCTAAGCAGTGACACAGTTCTTGGCATGTCTGCAGTCCTGCCAGGGCTACAATGACAATGAGTTACCCAGTTCACAAACATATGGTCCCTGACTGAAGCAATGCAGGACGAGCTGACCTGCCGTGTGAACTTTTCACGGTTGTTTCTGTGATGTCTGGACTCTGTGGAATGTGAAAGTTTCCCATTTCACCAGTGTACCATGACTTGCATTTGGGGCAGGGGAACATGTAAACATAATTAAATAGCTGGCAGCTAAAATTCCCTTTGAAAATGCAGTCAAGCTCTGTGGCTTTCATTTCTATTTTATTTGGGATTGATTAATCTTATATTGATCGAGACTAACTTGCCTATGGAGTTAAGAATTTGGGAGTTTTCCAGCACACCGTTTATGACTTGTATGTGCCTGTCTATTCAGAGTACAGGTGAAGTAAAAATTGTGTGATTTTGCGTAAGTCAAGGACTCTTGATTGTAAGCAATCAGAAGAAGTAGTGGGTCATCTAGCTTCTGTTTTTCTTCCCAAGCATCAAGATACACAGCTTTTAAATATCCACTAGCAGCAGTGTGCAGGACTTCATAACTCAAAAATCATGTGTATTTCCCAGCTGAGGGTGATGGGCTGAAAGCAGTTGTTGTGCTCCCAGAGCAGCCTCCCCCTCTATCAATGCTGCTGTTATCTGTGGCAAGGCTGAACCGAATCAATGTAAGGCAAATACATTATTGATCATCTTCTGGGTAGGCGTGACAAGATGTGGCACCCCAGGGGCTGCAGGAAAAGGAAAAAGCGACTGACAAAGGGCAAGGTCTGTAGCTGAAGATCAGCAATTCCCTGCTGTAATTAGACAGACACACAAACACCTGATTTTGCTAGAAGCTACAGACAGGGAACTCCCCTTTCACCCACCTCCCCCACAGTCAGGTAGGAGATGCAGACTCCTGGTGTCACTGCCTTTAATGTTTCTCATAATTTGAGGACATTGGAACTCATAAGAACTCTAAAAGCAGTTCTCCATGGCAGCATTCTGGAACCAAATCAGGATTTACTGTGCTGTCTGTGATGGGGGTGGAGAATCACAGGCAGATTGATTTCAATGTGGCAGGAATTTCTGTCTGTGGACCCTGTGATTGCATTGAATGGACACAGAGGCTTTTCTAAATTGCTTTTCCAGAACATCAAGGAAGGACTTTTAAAAACTAATATGCACAATGAGGATATACAAATTTCTCTTCAGTCTCTTGCAAAGCACTCGTAGGCGACCTCCAGAAAGCAGCCTGCGAGAGCTGCTTTGTGGCTGGTGCCAGAGATGTGCATCAACACCCACAAAACACGGACAAACAACCTTCCCTTCTTTCTTATGCTTTTGTTGCATAATACTTTCCGTTTTTATGTTACTGTGTTCAGTAGAAATGCCACATCTACGGTTTTATTTAGTCTTACAATCCATTTTCTGCTTTCCGTTTGTCAATTCTGCACAATAATTATGTCGACATCCACTTTGTCTTAATGCTGACTATAGGTAATCGATCAGCTCCAGCTCACTAGTTCATATGGGACTCTGTACAGTTACTGGCTATGGCCAAGATTTTTTGCTCAAGCCATTATCAAACACCAAGAAATACTTATTGATAGAAAAGCACTAAAATCTTTTTATCTCGTTAGGTATACATTGCAGGAGTATGCCTAAGAAAAGAACAAACAAAACTGGCAGAAACTAGTTGGTGTGAAAATCTGTAATGAGAAAGGCTGCATCAGCTACTAATTTCCATGGAAGATGGAGACCTCCCTTAGAGTCTGCCTTCTGGGAGAACCTCAGGCACACACTTTGCATCCACTCTGTATATGAGCATCAGAAGGCAAAAACAGCAATGGGCATCAACAGCACCTTGAAGACAACTCCCTCTGGGCTCCTGCAGCGTGGGATATTTGCATTAGCAAGCTAACCACTGCTGAAGCATAGACCTGAGCACTGGACCAAAATATTTTGTTTTGCTTCAGTGTTTGCATGGCTCCAACCCGTGTTAACAAAGGTCTGTGTCAGACTGTGCTCACCCTCACGCGGGTGTCACCCCGGGCTGTTACCACTCCCAACAGGCAGCTTGGCCGCAGGCTGTTCCGGGCACAGCTCACTGACACGCGTGCAGCGACTACAAGGTGCTCGGCAAAGTCACAGACAGCCCAAGGGAATGGAAGAAAGCAAAGGATGTGTAAAAATGGTAGGAATGTATGGTTACGTGGATCTGACTAACCTTTCTTCTATAGTTATTATTTTAGGAAGAACACCTTTAACAAGAGGGAATGGGACAGATCAGAGGAGGAAAAGGAGGAAATTGGACAGTGTGTAAGAAAAATATACAAAGAAGGGGCAAGGACACACAAAGAAAAGCTATGAAACATGATTAGGGAGAAAAAGAGGGAAAATTTTGAGAGGCACCATTTGGAAAGCAGCACAAGAGAAAAAAGATATAATAATTGCTGAATCTGTGTTCAGTGCACACTTATGAACTGAGACGTCATTTACATTCAAAAGAGTATTATTTGTTTTTTCACACCCAGAAAACAACCTTCCACACCCACTTTATAATATATTCTCAATATTAGCTGGATACAGTTATACTCACAAACAGGCTGCAATAAATTTCTGTTCATGTATGCACATAAAAGAAAAATATTTGCTGTAAATTTTCTGATTTTGCTGACCTGCTTAAATGTTAAGGAGGTTAAAAAGCATTAACGCAAACTATACACTTTCAACCTTTTCCCCTGCCCCCTTCCGTTGTCCTAAAATTTGTGCTACAAGTTTTCATTTAAAATTCAGGTTGATTATGTTGTGTTCATAAACCAAACATACCCACAGCTCAAAAATATACTCACAGCTCAATTTTTAGGGCAGAGTTACTCATCCTTCCTATTTTTCCTTGGCAATAAGGCCAGTGGAAAGAGTGCCCATTGCACACTCCACCCTGGGACATGGGCTTACAGCTCACAGCTTCCCCAGCTGATCTGGTGCAATTGCTTGGGAGGCCACACTGTAGACATTTTTTCAGTATTTATGGAAATGATCAAGGTAAAACCCTCCCCACTTTTCAAAGGCAGAACACTTCTTCAGTCCAATTTGGAAGCTTTACTGGAATATGACCTTTGTGTTTTTATAACTGATTCAGATCATGGTTACCATTAGCTTAAGTGTTTCCAAACATGCTCTCCCAACCCTTTCTCCTCCCAGGCCACTAGCAGTTTGCAAAACCTTGTAACAGCCGCAGAGGGTATTTGAGGCTGCGCAGGAGAATTTTCTGGTGCAGCCCCTAGCTAATATCGTACCCATTATGCTTAGCTACCCAGGACGAAAACTTTAGGAAATCCCAGTCTAAACCTAAGTTCCTGAGGAACTTCTTTTTGTTGACAGAAAAAGAAACCGCATTTAAGTGATGTCTTTGTAATAGTAAGAGAGGTTTTCCAGCGTTATTTGTTGTTACTCGCACATTTTTATTATTGCTTTTAGAAACATTTATAGAGCTTTCAGACTATAATCACACAGTTGCCAAGTATTCCTGTCTCATTACTCCTTGGAGTCAGAGGAAGCTGGGCTGGAGGGACAGAGGGAGGTCTCAGCTGAATGGAAAGGACAAGTATTTGTACCTCACAGAACTGAGTTGATCTGAGCACCTGAATCGCAATGATTTTTCTCAGTGACCTGGGCATGAACATGAAGTTTCTATTCAAAATCTGCTCTGGAAACACCAGAGTTTACAAATACAAAACAAGGCTATCATGCTCAGATTGGCAATCCCTCACACAATTTTTCCTCCTATGAAAAATCCAATTCATGATTTTCCATATGAATCCTGTTCAAAGGTAACAAGGAAAGCACACAAAGAGTATTCCCGTATCTTTATACTCATACTGTTGAAAAAATGTGGTATCTTTCAGATTTGTTTACAGATAAACAAATGTAAAGATAAAGAATTACATAAAAAAAGTAAAGATGGATGGATTTTTTTTTTTATGGTTATAAGTGACCACCATCAGCATTCAATTTTGTCAGAGGTGTAGCTTGCATCACAGAATTTCACTCAGTTAATCTTTTACCCAGTGCAGTAATTTGCAACAGCTAAAGCTCATCTCTTGGAAATGCATCTATCTAGCCTTGAAAAATCCTTCCTGAATTTGTGCTGAATTCCAGGGCCCAGCAATCACTTTGCTCTAATGCCCCATCACATCAGTCTGAGATATCAATGTAATTTACAGCTACTCAGAGGTCCCCTTTCACTGGCAGAGCAATGTAAAGAGGGTTTAATATGAATGCAACCAAGTTCCAAATGCATAAATGACAAAAATTGCAGTTATACATGAGGTCAGCTACAGCTACCTGATGAGCTGGTGGGGAAGCCCAGTGGCAAACTGTGCCCTGTTCAGCCCTGGAAATCATGCCCACTTTGGCCTGATACATAGTGGGAATTTATCATCAGCTTTAGGATTTTGTTCACATTTGTTTGACCTGCAGGGCGTGCTTAAGTGCCCTTCTTCTTTCTTAGGTAATTAATGGGGGGGGAAGCAAGGACATCTGGGCTCCAGGAAAGTAGTACGCTCTGGGAAGGTAGTATGTTTTGAGCAGTGAGAGCTTCGATAATTAGTCAGGTTAACTGATAGACAAAAGCGTTCTTTTTTCCAGTTATCTCCTCTACAATATGATGATTCTCAACTGTAGAGATACTCAGGCTTGGGTATAAATCTAGATATATTAACTAAAACATCATCTTCAGCAGCCTTAGAAAGACTGAATCCTGTCACTAAGGCTGCCCTCTCTCACACAGTACGTGGGAAGAAAGGATGGGTGGAAGCAGAGAGAATGGGGGAGGAGAGAGCCAGAGTGTTAAACCAAGAGTAGGAGAAACAGGGGCAAACAGAGAGGAGTGAACCATGCAGCAAAAAGAAAGCACAGGTCATGGAAGAGGGCAAAGGGATGAGGGGTAGGTGTAAAGGAAAAAAATCCAGACAAGGAGAGAGCAAATGGGCTGGAGACTGAAAGACAAAATGTGTGGGGGAGGGAAAAGGGAGAGAAGGAACTAGAGGAACATATTTCATCAATTATTGTCATTACTAATGGAGAGGTTTTAAAAAACCTGATGGAAGCAGGGTCCTCTCAAAAATTTACAAATGTAGCATGGAAAGATTTTGAATGCAGGGCATTTCTTTACATGCACGGCTATGACACCCGAATTGTCCTCTGTTCAGCGAAGAGAACTGTCAGCATAAATGATGTTTAATGGCCAGTCTTGACACTAGAAAGGATTTCTACACGCTTGATTTATAGCCCCAAGGAAACAGTCTATGAAAGAATCTTCAACACTGAATTTCCAGTTTAATAGACACTGCACCAAAATTCAGTAGAAGCATTCCTTGTACTTCATATATTTTTCTTTTATGGATTTAATCTCATCTCAAAGCAATAAAATCTTAGGATATGTTCCTACTGACTAAAATTTAAATTAAACATAAGTTGATCTTATTGATTACCTGATCTATAGAGTCTCAACCTGCCATTACCTGCATATTTGATGAGAAGCACTCAGTTTCTTTTGCACATCTTCAGATCACTTTTGTAGCAGGGAAAGCAAAAGCTTAGACTGATATATTTTCATGAAATAAAAAGATTGAAGAATATGACTGTGTTGGAATGCTTTCAGCTAGACATAATACACACACTGCTACAGGTTTTAGCTATTTTTCTGACATTTATGCATTTCATCCCTTTGTTATATCTGTAATCTGTTTTATTTTAGTAGAACTATTTGCGTGAGAAGAAGCTATCTGAGTAAGTAGATGTTTCCAGGATTGGCCCCTAACTCCTTTTAGTATGGTTATCAACACTGGCCATCTGTGTTTTTTCATTTTAATTCTGTAAATGAATGCTTGCCCTTTGAGAATTTCAAGGACCAGGAAGTAGCAATAAACATCTTCTGCAGCTCCAGACTGAATACTCCAACGACTATTAGTTGATGGAATATGCAGTAAAAAGAACTCTTTTTGACAGTACAATTTATAAGCATAATTCCCTTTTGCTAACAAGTATTATAACATTTTTGTGCAAAGATGTGGCTAGCTTAACTCTGTGCTTAACCAGTTTTGAGCTGGTCTTTTGTGGTGCAACCTAACCCAACAAGCAAGTACATAATCAGATAAGTAGCTCTGTGTTAATGGTGTATCCTGATTTTGGCTTAATAGAGTTTCCATTTAATTTTACTTTGTTTCAGAGACTATAAATTCCAGGCCTGTATTTTGTAGTTGGTAGGTAAGGAGAATTAAAAACGCGCACCCAATGAAAAGAAGTGATCCAATCTGCCATCTATACTGGAATGGCTGGAATGCTGGTAAAGGATACAGTCATGATCTTATGATTCAGTGCTTACTCAGCTTTCGTTAACTCTCCCATAATTAGTTTTAATAATGAGATAATGCCTAAGGATCCAACCTCTATACTGGTTTAATGTTACTGGGAGCTGTACCCATGTAAATGAAAGCAGTTCTGGGCCAGGACCAGATACCTACTTAATACTAGCAGAAGGAATGAATAGAGCATATGGATAGGTTCTTACTTACACTAATGCAAGTAAAACAGTGAAAATGTAATTTGACACACTTTAAAGGAACTTACATGCAATAAACCACATAAATCAACCTTATAAATCTAAAAGAGCAGACAATCTATTGTAGTAAATTGGTACAAAACTAAAATTTGCACTTCACAAAGTTCTCAACTAATAAATATCCTCATGAAATAGAAAAGCTGATGTTCATAAATGCAATTCCCACATACAGCATGAAGTCTACAAAGCAGAAGTCCAAAGCAGAACTCTGTGCTAATGTTCTCAGCCTGAGACTGAGCACAAACTGACAGTAAACTGAATGGGAGAGACTGTTCTCTAACTATCCAGGAGAGGAAAAGTGAAAAAAAACACCCCAAAAGCATAGAGTGATAAATTGTATAATTTTTCGTACTAATTTCAGGTATTAATTGCAACATAGCTAATGATTTTTTTTAAACAAGTGATCCTGTTATCTCAGTTCTGCCTTTTATGAGGAATATAGCATTCTTTGCTAACTTTCTGCATTAATGAAGCATGAAGCCATTCCTAAATGGACAAATGCTTCTTTGGATGGTAGTCGTATAAGGCAATACATGCTACTTTGTAGATTAAATTCTGCTAAATACCGATGGCAATCTCACTCAATCATGAATTGAACTGAGACTTAAAAGCCTATCGGCATGGCATGGATTCAATTTAACTTGATATAGCTTTCATACACGGATACGCATCGTGAAATCCTACCTCCTCACAGGCAGAGAAGGGATTTTGACAGGCATTTGTGATTGTGTAGCAATATAAATGGACTGTCCTGGTTCTGGTTCCTAAATCAAGTTAAAGTCAACAAATCTAAAATAAGTCAGGAACCTCTAACTGCGTCTACAATAACATTTTGGTTTGGTGTGGCTTGACAGTGAATCTCCTGTCATGTTGACTTGACTTGCAGCGCAACTTTGGTGCATAAGAAATAGATTCAGAAGAAGCTCCATCCCAGAGGCCTATTAAACATGCTCCAACTCCCTGGGGGCATGGGGAGGGTATCTGAGTCTAGATCAATGATTAGCGCTTTGGATGTCTTTGAACCATCTGTGTCGGGGACACTTCGCTCAGGGGACCAGGCTGAACACTGTCTGGAGGAAAAACTCCCAGCTCCAAATGGCTTACTAAAGCAGGCATAGGCCATTATCATCCTGGCTTGGAAGATGTCTCTCGCTGAGCCTTTCTATTCACTTGTATAATATCCATCCCCCACTGAGGAAAAAAGGTCTGATTTGACATATTCTGAAGGACAGCAGGTGGGACGGTCAGGTTCCTGGAACTGGCAGCAGAGTCTTGGGAAGGAATGATGCGGAGAAAGAGGGGTGAAGGGAAATTCAAAAGCTGTATGAAAGCTCTGTCAGAAATAAAAATGAAAATTAAATTCAAAGGCAAGACTGCCATTCTGAAGAGAATTTCTCATTCTATGAATTACATTAATAAAGAGTTTCAAAGCAAATGGACCTATTTGCTTTCTGCAGAAAATGCGGTGCTGCAAACAAATCTCTCAAAGCACTGAACACGTTGAAGGATGAAGTCAGTACCAAACTCTGTCTTCTTCACCAGTCAGCACCTCATTGCAACCTTTAAAGAATACATTTTTCCAGACTTAATCACTGTGAATGCGATTGCAATTTTATTCTGCATAGTAAGTCATACACAAACAGGACTTACAACATCCAGAGGAGCAGAGCAAAATATATGCAAGATTCAGGAATAAAGTCCAATGCTGAATTTAAGACTGATTCAATGATGTTGCAAGTTAGGTGTTTTGAGCTGAATTTAAACTTGTTGGAGATTTAATGACACAAAAAAGAGGTGTATGAAAGTTGTTCCACAAGTCAGAACAGCAAAGGCTAAGACTTTTGCACAGCAGGAACTAAATTCTGGATAGAGATCAAATATGGGCCCAACTAATGGCAGAACACACAAATACACCCAAATGCAAATGTTTTAACATCTTCATTTAAAATATTTACAATTAATAACTGTAAAATCCCACTTAGCAATCTGGTCCAATTATGGGGCTATCTTCAGGGATAGCTCCATAGAGAAAATCATTCTGTTGTAGAGTTTGGAAGGCAAAATTTGGCTCATTAGATAAAAGCGGGAAGGTGACCTAGTCCTTTTTGATAAAGTGTCAGAAAATGATGGAATACAAGCCATTCTGTGAGCCTTCATATGCACAAATATTCTCAAAACTCTTCCTTTCTTTGAATTTTCTAAACAGAAATCTCTCAGTTTCACAAAAGGTTGCAGAAACAAATGCTGAGAAAACGCAATAAAAATTATTTTGAGGTACTTGGTGTTTACTTCATTCCAACAAGCACCAGCTATCTAATGGTCATAGAAAAAGTGTTTGCTGTACCCATCTGTCTCCACTCTTCAATATCCAATTGCAGCTATACTTTTGTTATCCAACTACTTAAAATGGAATTGACAACATCCTTCCTGCCAATATGTATGCACTATTTACTTACAAAACAGATCTGTGTTTTAAAATTGCAAAGTAAAATGGCAAGCAAGTACCCAAGTAAACAGTTCTATCTTAATTACTTTCTGTGCTTTATTGTTATAGTTTATTGTAAATGGTTCCATTCCTCGCAGTAATAATTTCAACCTGAAGCTATAGTTTCTTGGCTTTTATTTTTAAATGCACTTAAAATTTGATTAATAAAGTGTATCTGTATCGCTCAGTAGTTGTATTCTTCCTTCCAGGGCAAGAGAATGAAATAACTAGCAACAGACTAGAAACAAATGTTCATTTTTTTTATATTTAATGATGTTTATGCAACCTGAAAGCTAAAGGAAATGGAAGCAGCACCAGACTGTCAGCCAGCCTCTCTCTGTCATGGCCTGAAAGAACAGACTCCTGTGCCCAGGGCAAAAGCTAACAGGTTCCAGAGTCAGGCTCCGAATTTCCTTGGAGGTCAGTACCACCAGACCCCTTTGTAAGATCAGACCTTTCTGCATAAATCGGAACTCTTGCAAAAAAGGTGCTCTATTCTCATTTCTTGGACAGTGGTTCAAAGTCAGGAAAAATTTGAAACTGAAAGAACTGATATGAGCACATTGAAATCTGTACTTTCTTTTTATTGAAAGACAACAAGACGTCGCTGAACCCAAACAGAAGTTGGAGGTAAGAGTCTTACTTCTATCAACTCTGCATACCACCAGTTATAGCAGCCCATAGTTTCAACATAATTACTAGTGGATTTGCGCACAGCTATGCACCTCTCAGTACAAACGTGATCTGCCTTAAATCTGAACACATCTAACCTGGCATCAGACCAGCACAGCCACTGGAAGGTGTTTACACTGACATGCACATGCAGTGCATTGGTGGGTATCCCTTGTATCTGCTGTCCACTTTGCTAGCTAATGCACTCTGGAAAGGCTCCAAGCCTGTTTTGGGTTGCTGGCCCCCTCCCACAGTCACGACCATTCATTTTGTGGCGTCCTTTCACATACCTTCAGCTCCCAAATTCTCACCAACTGTGAAGGAAATGGTTACTGCTTGAGTGTCTTCATTCCCAGGCACCAACTTTCTACACAAGAGAATAAAAGAGGTTCACATACCAACTCCTGGGAAACAAAACCCTCCTCTCCATCTTATCAGACAGAGACTATTTGGTGGGACAGTGTTGGTGATAGCCAGACCTATCTGCCTTTCTTTTGTATGTATAAATCATAACTTGTTTAAAAAAAAAAAAAAAAAAGGAAAATCCAAGATTTCTTTCCCCTGCATCACT
>Ga0065711_1038031_pt1 | contig 19227 bp, 11 predicted proteins | sample Hoacrofraction12_FD_59098 | JGI IMG/M metagenome (GOLD analysis project Ga0065711, IMG submission 59098) | Hoatzin crop microbial communities from Cojedes, Venezuela - Epithelial fraction 12 v2 (version 2) | ecosystem: Host-associated > Birds > Digestive system > Esophagus > Crop | place...
GGGAGGTTGTGGAGTCTCCTTCTCTGGAGATATTCAAGACCTGCCTGGACAAGGTCCTGTGCAGCCTGCTGTAGGTGACCCTGCTTTGGCAGGGGGGTTGGACTAGATGACCCACACAGGTCCCTTCCAACCCCTACTATTCTGTGATTCTGTGATTCTATGAGGGGTGCATCTGACAAACGCTGGCCTTTTCACACCCTTCCTGAGTTTGTGTGCCAAACCCACAAGATAGCTTCATCGTCTGAGGTGCACAGATGCTAAAGATGTCAGTGCCCATCACTGGTTCCTGGAACTTGCTTGGTCTCAGTCAAAGCTGCTTGATGAATGGTGTTATGATGAATGATGCTGAGACAGGGCGAGCTGGGCCATGTAGGAAGAACTTGGAGATGATTCTCAATTGATCAAGGCTGGTTTTAAGGAGTAATTTTACATATGTAAACCTTGTTTGGGGATCAGCGGATGGAGTTGGGTAAAATTATGTTGGCTTGTTTTAGGGTATGTGTAAATCCCCTGAATTATGTATTGGTTTTAGGATTAGACAATGGAACCATAAAACCCAACTTTGCTGAGCCACATTTTCTCATCCATTCTGGCTCTGCAGGGCAATTGTGAAGTAACTATTATTTATAAAACATTGCCCCATTCAGTTCCTTTTTACAATGTGTAAAGCTGTGTAAAGTAGTTTCTGGTTTTACTTAATGTTCACTCCTCCACCTTTTTTTAAGTAGAGAGCTCAAATTTAATCATGAATTACAAAGGGAGAAAATCTGTCCTTTTGGCAAAGACTATTTGTAAATAAGTTGGAAACTTATGCTAAATCTTCACAACAGACACTTTCAATATCTTTTGAAAATAAAATGCATGAAAACAGTGTTTTATTTTAAAATGTGCAATATAGAAATATATTGAGAGTTGATGAAAATACTTTCAAAGAGATGCTGCTTGACAAGCATGCTACATTAGTCACAGTCTTTGATATCCGCACTGTAATGTTTTGATAAAATGGACTTTGAGGTATGACACATTATACTCCTGTCAGTGGTCAGAAATCTGAATAAACTGCAAAGAACTACATAGTTCATGTGAATGAATACATAAAACAAGTTCTTAGCTTTCAACTCCTGGCTATTTGATGTTTAGCTGTAACTGCCTTGTAACTAAAAATGCGAAATGAAGAATGAAAAGGTCTGGACCTACACAGGATTTTAGGTAAGTATGCATAACTGGATAATTTGCACCATCTTAAAGAAAAAGATATAACCTGATCCTTTGCATCCTCTGTGAAACATTGTATATGTGCTACATGAAATCAGTTATAATCTGTATCAAATAGCTATGGGCAAGGTTATAAAAATCCAATTTATGGTTGAATTTCTTGGTAATACTGACATAAAATTACTCAGGATGTTTCAGAGAAGATTTTTTGGAGGGCATATGTTTGGCATACTGGCTGCATGTGGTATGAAGGATGCTGGGTGTTCAGTCACATAGTGGCAGGTAACTGTGCTTCATTCAAGGGCAAAAGAAGGGAATATTTTGGGCTGCTAATTATTGTCCTTAGCAAGTCTGTATCCTTTATCCAAGGGGAAGGCATTAATCATGAAAACCCACCAAAGTAACACTGAAGTGGTTTGTTCATGTCACCAGAATTCCAAGATAAATGTTATAGAAGGGGTCCGCCATCACGTATTATATATCTACAGACAGCGCACATTTTTCTCCCACTGTACTTCAGGACTGAGACTTCTTTAGATGACAGTTATGGAAAATCTGAAGTGCCTGAAATGTGCAAAAATAGCAAGTTCTGAATGCGTTTAATAAAATTTTAATTTGTGAGTTATATCAGTGTAGAAATCACTACTGACGGGTGAAACCCAAAGGTGCATTAGTTCAAAGCTCTACATACGAACTTTTAAAAGATTTCAGTCTCTCTTGTGGTGTAGGCTTTATATCACTTACATTCCTTTTTCCTTACCCTGTTTTTCCAGTTTTTTTGCCTAAATTAACCTGCTTGTTTACAGCAAATCTAAACACATCTTTCTTATTAATGTTTGAAACAGCTTATCTTTTATACCTGTATGCTCTGGGGGTGTAATGTGTTTGCTTACCCTCTTTTTATTTTTTTTCTTTCTTTCCCCTTGTGAACTTTGGTAAGGGTGTCTCGTACAGCTCTCATGTCTTTCTCTGACTCCATTTCTATATTTCTGAGGTGGTTCTTCCGCAGACTTTTGTTTTTCTGTGCAGGATTTTATCACAGGGGTTTTGCAGACCTGCCAGGACTCAGCATGAATTTCCTGTGGATTTTGGCTTGGCTTTCTGTCACACTAGGGAAACCATATCAATCACTAATCAACCCCAAGTCTTCATGATCACTGTGGGGCTCTTAGAGATTTGCAAAGCTTAAACAAAAAATGTTGATTTAAATAACACTCCATGGTTTGTGTGGTTCCCTAGTTTCTCTCAAAGGCTCCCACATCAGTAGTAAGTGAGTGCAACTGGGTGAAAAAACAGAATTTTGTCATGTATCCATTATACTGGCATCATTAAAACAGGCATTTTTGCATATTTTTTTTCTTCTGGATAATGCAATGCTTTTGTATATTTTTTTTTAATGTTATTTACCTTTAGAGATGTTCTGAAAGGCATAGAATTGTGAATAGATTGCTTGTAAGTAACAGCTAAAGGTACTATTATTTCTAAGCTCAACAGGAAACATTCCCTTGTTATTTTTTCAGGTTATGATTGAAGAGCCTTGGGCAGAGCTGCCGTTTGCTAAAAGAGCATTGTATTAGCTCTGGTGACAGCAGCAAATCACCTTTTGAGAGAGGCAATTCCTCCTCCTATTAGACCTGGTTTTGATGTTTGCTCTGGTGTAAATCGGGAGGGAACCTGTAGAAGCTTGTCCATTTGCACTGAATATGAGAGTAGAACAAGTGAGGCAAGAACCATGTTTACTGGATCTGAGAAAGCAATTCTCTAGCCTCTGTTACTACTGATTTCTTGTCAGTTTTCATTATAATTGGTCAAGATGAGTGTTGGGACAGCACAGTTCAACTTGTTCAAAATCATGCCTGTCTTGGATTGTGACTGACTCAATATGTATACATGTGTAAGCAGCAGTGTCCCCTGGGACTCTTCAGTCATCTCTGCTAACTGTACCTTAAGAAAAATTATATCAGCTCTTTAAATCTCTTAAAAACTGTTGGATTTGCTCTACAATCCAGGAACTAATTCCACTCCAGTGTAGGTATGGCCTGGCATAAATCCCAGGATGGAAAAAGCAGTGTGCTAGTGAGGCAAGCTGTGCTAATTTGACAAATTTAAAAATGAAGGCAGTAAGTAGGAAGTCACATTTTGCACTGTGACTGACAAGATACAGGAAACATTACACTGCTGTCAAACACATGAAAAATGAGAAATCAGACCCTGCCAAAACCAGAGTGGTGGGAGGTGGTGAAGGATGAAGGAGCCCTCAGCCCCTTCTGCAGGAGCTCGAGGAAATGCTGGAAGGGCTTCCACTGAGAAGGTGGCTAAACCGTGGATCTCTCTGCTGCCTCAGTGGACAGAGATGCTTGCACAGTGATTCCCATCTTGGAGACATGAGGAGGTGGTGCATAAGAAAGGGAGGGAGGAAATTAGCCCTGGGCAGTGACTTTTTTCTGTTTCCTCCCCTAGAACAGTTGTCCACAATAGGTCCCTTTTGAAACATGAAGGTTGCTAGGTCAGAAACATTCAAAGATTTGCCTTCTTCATGCAATGACAAAACTGTGACACTTCTCATGGTATGTTGTGTTGTGAATGTGGACTTATAGATCTCTTCATATACACTACTGATCTCCTTTATGGCTGTAGGTTTTCCTGTCTAGTATAGGAAACAATATCTGAACATGCAGTTTGGAAAAGGCTCCATCTACTCTTGATTTCCTAAGCTTACGACACCCTTTCTAGTCTCACTTGCCTGTCTTGGAACTCTCGATGTCAATGGGACTGGGAAAGAAGAAATTTGGAGGGGTGGGGACGGAAGAGCAAATGCAGTATAAGAGTGAGGGGGAGAAAGCAGGCAGAGAATCTAAGTATTGTTTATGAGGAAATATAAGACAGGGAAATTCACTGAATAGAGAAGATAGAATACATGCTTGAAGTATCGTATCAAGGGGAAAACAACTAATTGAAAGTCAAACTTTCACATCTTCCTACTGTTTCAAGAGATGGAGTGAGGTATAAATGGCACAAAAGAATTAAAGCTATTTATGCAAAAAGTGCATCTTGATTTAAAAAAAAAACCCTGGAAAACTGGCAAAGTACAGGGGTGGCTTTGAAGTATACTTGAACTTTTCTAATGTTTTTGGAGTATTGCTTGATTATTTTTCCCCATCTGCAACTGATTGATCGAAAAAGCTCCAAAGCATAAGAATTATTGGGTAGAATGGCATCTAAAGGTCTGATAAAAACAGCAGCCATGTAACTAACTCTATTATTGTTCAGATTGTCTGCGCTCGCTGCATTGAAAATTCATCCCGTGACAACTATTTTCTTCTGCTCTGACTTGACTTTGTTTCCTCGCTGTCTTAGCCTATAGACTTGCTGACAGTGATGGCTGAGGATCTACACTACTCTGTGGGTAGTTTGCACCATGTTACTGTAGTGAAGAAAGATTTTCCTGGGGTAATACTGAGTGAAAACAAATTGTTCCAACATTTCTTTACTTTTTTTTTGTCTAGGACTTTTGATGGGATGCATTAGGGTCTTTTTATTCCATCTGCATTTCTAATTTTTCTTTTTGATGTCTGAAGAAAACTCTCATAACTAAATACATTCCAGACAATGCTTGTAGCTACACTGCAAGGTTTTTTTCAGTGTGTGGTGGATCTAGGATTAACAGACTAACAGACTGTCCAAGCATTTTCATCCTAAATCCTCTGTTTCAAGAACTGTTATGGTGAATCTAAGCTGCCTGCCGAGTTTCCCCTTTTGAAATGGTAGCATTGTCTGTATGCTGATGGCCTGGATCTCTGCTTGTTTGAAAGTGTGTTCTTTTCCTTGTTCTTTAAGGCCTGACTAGACCTGTTGTTAAATTCTGCGATCTTTGCTGCTTTGATCGTTCACAAGGGAAGCCCTTGGGCAGGAAAGAAAATGATAAAGCTGGATGTTTATGGTATATTGAAGCCTGGACTTCTAAGCAGTGTTTCTATACAGATGGTGCCCTTAGAAAACCTTAGAGAGGTTTTCACATGTGCAGGTGCATGCACCTGTGAATGCATTTGAGAACTGCCAGGTCATATAAAAAGTAACTATGTACATTGTGAAATATCACAAACTATTTTACGGTGTTAGGAAGCTTTTTCAGATATTGCTGGCAATATAGGAAACTACCATACAAGATAAATGAACTTTGATATTTGAGAACATGTAGATAGCTGTTGTTATGAAGGTTTACAGATTTATGTATAACTTAAGAATTATACAAATAATATTTGTGTGTCTCAGTTAAATAAGAAATCATACTTCTCAGACTACATACTGCAATATTAAGATAATTACTTCTTTCATTCTTATTTATAGCAGAGTGGAATAAGCTGTTCTCCTCTATGATCATTGCCGCACAGAAATTCACAATGTTTCATAAAATGCACAACACAGATACAAAAATTAATAGACTTTGCAAATCTCTTGAAATCAGTCCTGATAATAGTTATTTTACAAGGGAAAACCATTAAGAGCTTGAGGAACTGAATTTTTCCCAAAAGGCAGTCACAGGTTTTGAAATGTTACTAAGGTTTATGTCCAAGAGGTTTTTAAAAAGCGGGGTAGGTGTAGGGGTGGGCTGTCTCTTTGAAGCATCCATTAGGACTGGATGCCCTAAAGTCCCTCTCATGTCACCTTTTTGTGTGAAGCACTATTGACAGGCTGTGAAAGATTCGCTCATGGGTACAGAGCAATATATGCCTGGAAGCTCTACTGGCAAGGATTTGAGTTATATTTTTTTAATGGATAGCTTTCATTTCAAGCATATATTTTCTCCTGATTCCGTGCAGGGTACATTTTTAGCAACTAGAGATGAATGCTGAAAATGTAGTAGTCGTAGTCCTTTAATCGACCCATCCTATCGACTCCCACGCATTCAGTGCGGGCACCTTCCTATTCTTTGAGGTGTCTGAAGAGGTATGGAGGCAGGATGAGAGTCAGAGACGAATCTGAGTTCTTTCCCGCAGACTAATGGTCCCAAAACACAATGCCAGACTTTATAACAATATGTTTCCTGTGAATAATGAGCAGGTCTGGCTTTATGAAAAATACCTCGATTCAAAAAACAATTTAAAAAAATGACAGAATAACCCTTATTCACTGTAGTCTGCCAGCTAAGAAAGCAAAAAGACAGGAGGATAATCTAAAGTTCTATTTGCTGACAAGTAAATCAAAAAATGTCATCCCACTGGGCACACAAATACACAGTCTGGAGGAAAATATACAGGTGAGGACTGTGTGCTGTATCCTGTTCCTTCCCACAAAGGGAGCTGAGTGTATTTAAGGGCCTCAGCTTTGTGAGTTAGTAGTGTTGTGGGCAGAAATTGTGAAATGATGCAAAGCACTCTTTATGATCTCCGTCTCCATTTCAAATGGTGGTTAGTTTCTGTGGCTGTGTTGGCTGATTTAGACAGTGTTTCTGCTCCTTTGCTGCACAGGTGGGTGTACCGATCCTTTCTGAGCAAATACTCATTGTTATCCATTAGCAAAATGATGCTGTTTGTGATAACGGGGGAGGGAGGTGGAATATCCCAAACTCCCCTGAGTCCCTGTCAGCTACTTGTGATAAACTGTGTGGGTTTTAGTCTTCTATTGAGGGCTCTCCAAGGAGACCTTGTTATAAGTAATCTTTGGAGAATGAAGTATGAGAATAAGTAATCTTTGGAGAACAAGCACAGAAACCTCCAAATCTGAAATCGTGAGCATCTGAGCCAGACAGCCTGGGTCAGCGGATCAGTGCAGAAGCGTGGTGACGCTGATAGATTACATGCATAATGAGCATAACTCCCCTGGGGGATGCACAGGCAGGCTGTGTGACACACATGTAAGGCATGTATACCAAGCTGATTGTGATTTCCCATCCATTTTTCTTCCCTGAATAATCCTGCGTGTAACTGGAACCCTTGCTTTCTGGGAACATTCATACCTAGCTACCTGTGTAAACTGGGAAGTTGAAAGCATCAGTATCGCACATATGCTAAAAAAAAGTTTGCATGTGGGGAGACTGTGTATCAGTAACACTTAGAAATAATTAGGAAGATGAAAACCAGTGTTAGAATTCAGCCCTAGAAGTTGCTTACATTTCCAGAGGGCAATGAATGAAAATAAACATAAAATTCATATCAATGCTCATTATATGGTGGTTAGCACAGCACAAATGGTCAGAAGTAATAAGTAGTGTGTATACTTTATTCTTTTTAGTCTTTCTTCTATTCCCTTGGCTTAGTTTTCCCCAGAACTACATATTGGAACAGTAGAGAAACAAGGTGACAACTTTGTCTTCTGCTGAAAGTTTCTTTTTCATTTTCTGGAGGGTTTTTTTTTATGGTGATCAAGATTTTTAAGATTGTTGATATTCCTGATGTCTTTAGTTGCTGCTGAAGGTGTGAAACACTTCAGAAACCAGTTTTAATTCAGAATGGAACTATAGTCTCTGAAAGCATTAGCTCAAAAGAGAACAAATTTAGTCAAAATAATGTGACACTTCCTATTTCTCCACTCTCGCTAAAACTTAAATTGAGAATCTCCTTTCTTGGTGACCTCTCACTTTTCAAAAGCTTACAGTCTCAGTTCCCTGCCTAACCATTCCTCATTAGAAGTTGTCACTGAAATTGTTATCTTTTGTCATAAAATATTCTTGAAAACTCAGTGTCTTACCTCACTGTTATGTCCAGGGAAGCATAAAAATTGTGATAATAAAAAGATTTGCGTTGTATTCTTTACATTTACACTTTCAAATTACAATTACAAAAATGGACACTGCTAAAATGTAAACAAATATCAAGTTCTCTGCAGTGTCTTGTCCAACTTTTGTGACAAATGACTTTTTAAATATATAATTTCTCAACCCTTGGAAGCTTTACTTAGTAGGAAACAGTAAATACTAAATAAGTGTTTATGATGCAGAGGGTTAGACTGGCTTCTAAAAAACCTTGCCTCTGCTTCTGCAGTTGCTCAACCACGTGTCTTAACAGAACTGGAGTAACAACCATAGGATAGAGAAAAATGTGATTTGAGAAACTTGAAGCGTAGCGGGTTGGCAGGGCAACTTAGACAAAACCTGAAGTTTCTTCTGTCTCTTCCTCGGTCTTAGTTATGTGTAACTTAATGGGGGTTGCTGGTTTTTTGAATCTATACATTTGGGTTGGCTTTAATCTGTTTCATACATTTTTTCCTTCTGTCCTTACCAATCCTGAGGTGACTAAGACCTTGTTTCCGCAGTTGGCATCGCTCCTCAAACAGCTCGCTGATGCACCCACCAGAAGCCCTTTGTAGTTTTGTGGCATATGCAACATATTTTGTGCCTGCAGGATTCCTTTTTGCTTTTTTAATATATGCAAAACCATTATGTGGGCACACTTGTTTTCTGCTGGTGTCCACAGACTGTACTCTAGATGATAGCACCTTCCCACCTGCCAGAAGTAGTGCGTTTGCTTTTCGTATGAAATTCTCTTGTAGTTTGTTATGTGAAGGACCTATCAGGACATAATTATTCTGAGCAAGAACAGGGAAAACATGGAATTATTGTGAAACAACATCCTTTTCTTGCACTTTTGCTAGTAGTGCAGGAATGAATCATAGACTTAGTGAATGTGTTCAAGAACTAATGCCAACAGCTGGCAATAGATAAAAGATGAGAACAGACTAGTAATAACAAAGAGCCAAGTTTAGGCATAGTATGTAATTCAGCAGGAACACATCCAGACACTCTTACAGCAGAAACTACAATGCAGTGTGGTGCTACACAGAAATAAAACTCCTAGAGCTGTGCAAGTAATGGATTTTTCAGTCTAGTGGCCAAACCTAAGCATTGTGTGTGTGGGAAGGCTTATGTTGATTCAACATCTCGGGTTCTGACATTGTTTTGATAGTGCAAACATCTGAAGAATGTCTTTCTGTTCAGTTACAAATGCTACAGCTGCACAAAAAACTTGGTACAAAATTCAAATATCTTCTGAAGATATTTAAACCTTTAAATATGAGATTAGTTTCAAAATGAATGTACTGTTCTATTTTTAAAATGTCAAAATGTTTCCACTTTCCCCCCTTCTTTCCTACATGAAAGTATTTATCAAGTCTAGCCAAATTTGAAAATTCTTGTCTTGGGGTACATTAAAGGGGAGAAAAAAATGAAAAAGAACCCCTATTTTTGTGTAAATTTACTGAATGAATAGTTCATTGTATTTACACCCAATTACTTTTGTGTACATACCTCTTCTTTTAGCAGAAAATTTGAAGATAGATTGCAATTAACTTATAAAACACTTCTGTCAAGAAATTTTTGTTTAAAAAAATTCACAAATACTTGTGATGGTTACATTGAACTTGCTATAGTTTGGGTTTTCCGTATTAAACATTTGAATGATTCCTTTCTCAGAAGATTGCATTTTTGAGACAAAATGAAACAGACAGAGTACAAATTTACTTTCTCTTCCTTTAAGCATATATCTTCATGGGTAAAATTACTGTATGTATAATTATATGCATACATACAAACAGGGAGTGTTCTGTAATAAGAGAACCCAAAAATTTGAGGAACAGCATATGCATTCTTGCCTGTGCAGTTTTTTTTATGTAGTGTAGGTACTTGTGATCATGAAACTAATGAGGTTCCAATAACAAGTTCCTTTCTGTGTAGTATTTTAAGGGCAGAGAGGTTTTTGCAGCCAGCCTAAGCTTCTAGCTCTCTCCAGGCATCCCAGGCCTGTTACAGCTGCTCTGGGATTTCCTGTGTTTTCTTAGTAGAGAATACATGTTGCCACTCTGGCAGCAGTGTGAACTTGGGCTAGTGATGTTCACGTATTAATATTTTTGATACACTGAGAAAGGCAAGCAAGGGAAGCAAGATGTTGAATAGGTTCAGAAGTCTTGAGGCATTTCTTCTTTCAGGACTCAAGAGATTTCTGACACTTGGGAATCGGGTGGCAGGGCAGCATGACATTATAACAGGAAAGGGTTGTACTTCCCAAAGAACTGTTTTGTTTACTGTAGAGTGGTATAACTATTAGGCTTCTTGTCTCTGTATGTTTGTCTCTGACTGGGAGACAGCAGGTATTGAGAAGGCGCGATGCAGCAGCTCTGCAGTGATGATTGTTTTCAGCTCCATTTGCAGTAACCCAGCTGCAGACCATAACAACTTCGGAATATTGTTGTAAGGACGGGAGCTATCACCTGGGATGCTTACACTCTGCACTCTGTGTCTTTACAATGGCCCAACAGCCTCCTGAAACTATTCTCCCTTACGGACGTCTTACATGCTATTTATAATGATTTGTGCCATTTGGGCATGTTTTGCCTTTAGTCCTGAAAAAAAAAATCCGGCGTTTTTGGGGCTGGCTGCCTTTAGGTATGTTTTCAACCTCTTAGAAATGTGTTGGCAGAGGGAAAACATTGCATCTGTGTTGTGTAGCTAGGTTCAGGTTTTATACTCTAGGAATATTGCAAGAGGGACATAATCTGTTGATTTTGTGTGTGCATGGAATTTAGAAGATAATGTTTTCTTTCAACATAAAATGTGATCCATTAAAATACTTCTCAAAGTTGTTATCTTTCATTCAACAATGATGTGGAGGAGCTTACCTCCCAGGTTCAATAAAGAGGGGCGAAACTGTAAGTCCTACAAAAATAAACCGAAATAAATTAGAGGAAAACCCACTTTATAGTAGCCTGGATTTTCATGTCAAATGGGGTTTGGGTGTTGAGCAGACTAAATTGCTACTATCAGATGGAGTGAGGATTTTGGGCCTAATCTTTTTGTTGCTCTTTAGTTCTGGCTTGAATATAATTTTGTTTCTTGTGCAGCAAAAGATGTTTGACTCCTTTTTCTTGTCAAATAAAATATTACTAGGCTACAGCAGAACAGAAAGGAAAGGATTGTTGAGCAATCTTAGAACAGTCTATCGGTTGTTGTGAAGTAGGTACTCTGATGCTTTGTAGGTTTAAATGTATAGAAGTTCTGTGGAGATTTCATCACGGTATCCTCAGGTCACTACTGCTTTTTTTGGGGAGTAGGGAGATTGAGAATTGTTGGGTTTATTTTATCTAATTTCAAAATGTAATATATGCTGTATGTTAAGAGGTTGAAGTTTTAGGTTGATTTGCGTTAGTATTATGCAGGATTAATTTTCTATATGAAAATTAAAGATCAATTTCAAAATTTGTCTTCGTACACTTCTTAACCTGATCTCCACCTGAACCATGTGCGTTGTAAAATAAATCACTTAATCTAGAGGGATGTTAATTATTACCAAATATGCACCTCGCTGTTGTAAACCAACATGCATCACATTTCTGAGATGAATTTCCAGAGCATTGGTACAAGTATGCCAATATTTAAAAGTTAAATACAAATGGATCCAGATGAAATCAAATCACAGAGGTCCCTATCTGGTAAATATCTGTGTACTTAAGTTTATGCACATGAATATTAATAATGAGGTTACCTGGATTATTTATGTGAAATTAATCACATATATACTGAGACCTATTTGTGTCATTTCTTTCTCACTTAGGACAAGAAAATGAATATTAATAAACTCCACAGAAGAGTCTTGCAAAGATGTCTGTCTGTAGGCAGGTGCTTAATTTTTAAGGTATGTGGAGTGAAGTATTTGTGTCTAAAATGTAAACACGTGCAGAAGACTTGGCAGAATAGGCCCATGTGTCTAAGCAGATGTATTTATGGTATCAAACCACACAGGTTTACTCAGAATAAAGCCATTACTTGAGTGACTTTTCAAGCTGAAAAGACTCTGGGAATTTGGAATGGCAATGAATTTCCAAGTATTGTTAAAAGAGAAATAGTCTTGTACCAGCATCCTATTAATTTTAATTTTATTTTACTTCATTCTTAATTCAAATGAGCTAAACTCATCACTGGTTGTAAATCCATAGGGTGTTAATTTTCGTGTTTTCTCCCATGAAATATATTTTTAGCACATCATATGTGAGTCTTTGCATATTGCAGATAAGTCCTTTTTCCATTCAGGGATAATTTAATATCCAGATAGTGTATACATTAGCAAAGTGATTGAATTCTACAGTTTATATATGTTTGAAAGGCTAATGTTTTCCAAACCACAACTTAAAGGTGCATGTAGCAAGGCAAATTTTGTGTTCCCAAGTGAGTCAAGTTGTGTAAATTGTCAGCTTGCATTGACATGCAAAGCAAAGTTCTAAGCCTTCATAAGTTACCTGTTGTGGGGCCAGACAAGAGTAGAATAACAAGCAAATCAAGTGAAAAAAAGAATTTGCCCAGCAGGAATTCCCTACAGAGCAGGTAAAATTGCAAGACTTGTGTAAATCACTGCAGAGAGAATGGAAAACAAGATTATAGGTCTTTATCCTCATAACTTTTCCCTCTTTCAAAGAAGAAATTCCATAAGCTTTTTGTTTTAGGGGAAGATAGTGGCACTTAGGTCCCTGCCGTGAACTGGGTGATCTATAGCTGTATCTCATCAAGAGCAATTCAGCTCCTTTCTGCCAATGCAGATAACACTGCACTGTGCATATAAAGACGTCACTTTTCTCTAGCAGAGATGGTACTAATATTTTACCAAGGATTTCTGTGAAATTTGTGTGTGAATATTTCTGCAAAAACACCTTTCCTAGATGGGCACAAAAAATTTTTTGAGACTTTTCACTACGAATATTTACAGTCTGGAAAATATCAGGGTCCATCCTACATCTCTAAGGCATCGATGCGCTTGCGAGATACTTCTGTCATCAACTAACATTAGCATAAATAAGCCTGCAGTGATTAGGGCGTGTTGGCAGTGTAGAAATCGAGTCAACTTCTGTAATTTCGAGTATGTTAAGGTAAACTATTCTTGGCTTGAAAGGTGTGTTGTTAATGCTTGGTGGCAGAGGATTAAGATCCAATTTATAAGCTGAATAGTAGTTTCGGCGGTTTCTAACCATGAACTCTCTCGGAGCCTTTCACTCATTTCTCAGCCTTACTTTGTTGAGAGGTTCTTGGAAAAACTTATAAAAGTGCATGTGAGTGAGCACAACATTGGTATGGATTTTCTAGTACCCTGTGATACCACTTTTGTTCTGCTCCTTCAAATCTGCTTAGACAAGCCTGGCAGAGTGTAAGACGATCAACTATTATCAGTCAAAGCAATCCTTACTGTATGTTGTTAGTTGCTTTCAGAATTCATAATGATGATGGCCAGCAGCACTTGGAAACTGATAATTACGTGACACTGGAAGTAGCAGAGGAGGGTAGGACATTCTCCAGGGATATGTATTTGAACTTTAACACACTTTTTTTTCAACTCCATTCATTCCGCACTGGTTCATTCTTCCTGTGAAAACTTGCACAGTTGATCCTGACTGACATGGAAAATTAACTGGATGGCTGATGTGTGTTTTGAGGTGGTGGTTGTCAAAGGGACATTTTGCTGACTTTTCAGTAATTGTCAAGGACTATATATTGCAGTGGCAAAACATGCACCTTACCTGTTTGGCTACTTTTGGGGAAGAAAACTGCAAACACAAGAAAATTAAATATTGTTTTACCCCCCTACATGCTTGAGTACCAAAATACCTCTGACTGACCAGAAGCAGTTGCATTGCATTGGTAGGAACAATTCTACAAAGCGAAAGGCTTGTTTGTGTATTTTGTTCAGGAGAACGGAGACAAGGTGATGCGACTTCATTCATCTGTTGCAAGAAACACTGGGTCTCAGACATCATAGACTTGCAGAAAGCTTTGTAATCACAGCATAACCTGTTGTTTATTTAACACATATGAAATTCTGATTGCATGTGGATAATAGAATTTTAATCTACACTTGTTGAAGCTGATTTTCATTTGCTTTACTGGATAGTATGCCTTGGCCCTCAAGGGAATGTTTATTTCTTACAGACTTGTTGTAGGTTGAAATAATGTTTTTTTGTTGTTCTTGTTTTCTCATTGTCTTCCTCTCATTCATGGCTTACTTGAAAATTTATAACTTCTTCTAGAGTGAGCCATGGTATGTGTCTAAGGTGGATAAATCCATAAGGTAATCTTTTTTTTTCTGTAGCTTAAATAGGAGACTGAATAGATTCTGTTTCTTGATGAGAGACTTCTGTTGTAGTGGGGGCAAGGGGAAGTGAAGTTTATTCCCCTTACTCCTCGTTGTGTGTAAAATTACTCTGCCTGGTTTGAGGCTGTAAGGTAGTACTGTGTGATTTCTGCCTTCCGTCCCACCTCCCTTTTTAGTTACACTATCCTAACTTTAATGTCAGTGCTCTCCATTGTCTTTCCAAATTGTGTTTAGCTGAATCTTTAAAAACGAGAGACATTGATAAATCTCTCAAAAGGTTGCTGTTGTGGTGATCATATCTTCTCTTGTGATGAGGCTACAGTCTAATCTTTACTGAAAGGTATTGCCTGGGCCTTCCCATTCAGTGTCTTCGTTATTAGAGACTTCATACAGCTACTGCAGAACCACGGCTTTCTATCAGTTCAGTAAGTGTAGCTTCGACTACAGTGTAGTCTTGCCATTTCATTTCAGTTTAACATGGCCTCCACTGTAACTTTATCAAAGTAAATTCTACCATTTTGGAAATGCTTGGTGATATGAGTCACCCATAACATACGAAACTGCACACAGATTGGCATCTCTGCATATGCCATTGTTTTATAACACATTAAAATGTCCAACTTTGACATGTGGAAAAAAAAATCCAGAATGAAAATAAAACATCCCTCTGAATTGTGGACTTCAAAGGGAAATGCTGCTTGCAATGGGATTAGTTGAATTTCTGCTTTTTTCCGTGTTCCTATTCTGAATTACGCAGGTGCTCCAACTCAACTATTTATTTTTATCGTTCCTTCTTTCTTACATGTGGACACTCATATCCATTTTTATAGAGTCCTGAGTGTGCTTTCAGAGTATATCTAAAAGCTTTCTTTGGCTCTTTCTGCCGAGTCCTTTCTTGCTTCACTGTGTCATCAACGTCTCTGAAAACAATTGTGTTAACCCTTGCCAACAGTTAAGCTGCTTGTCAGACTAAACTTAAATCTGCTTCCTCAGGAGAAAAAGTGAACAGAGGCTTGCTTCAGTCAACTTTGCAGTACTTACATTGCTTAAACACACAGACTTCTAACATTAAGAACAACCTGAGAGCAGTTGTATAATAGATGCTTAGGGTAATATTGAGTAGCTGTATAGGGATTTTAAATAGTTATTTCTCATCCACAAGATGGGCTTGAAAAATAGATGCAAGAGTCAGTAGGAAGATGAATGTCCAACGAGGAACCCATTAATCTTGGCATGAGCCCCAAGAACTCTGGAGTCAACGTATTTTCATTTCCTTATGCCATACTTTCTTCCATCAGATTATTTTCCATATAGTTTCTACACTGTGATTAGAGACATGAGAAAGTGTTAGAATGGTCCAGCTCATGTAGTACATGATGTATCCATCCTTCTCCTGAGCAGTTACACACTTAGTTGCAAGAACTAATGTCCAAGCCGTGTCAGAGGAAGGGTTGGTGACATACTGTCAATCCAGTAACAGTGCAGGAGCTCAGCCTGAACCACTGCCTCACCTGAGGGAGGTACTCGCTGGAGCACAAGTACTTTCAGTTCAGCAGCAAAGCAGGACTTTCCAGGGGGTATGGAGGGGCCTGAGCTCTTGCAACTGAATGAGTAAGTACTGGCTCCCTCTAAATTTTTAGCTATACACTGTGTCTTGATTCTTCCACCCCCACCTGTGCATAAGCAGTGCACAGACCTTGGGAGAGTGAAATAAAGGACTTGTGATTATCCCAGATTTAAAGGCACAGGATAGATGATCATGCATTTGGCATCTCAAGGTTTTCTAGCGCAAAGTATTGACAATAATAGCCATGCTGTTTAAACTAGGATAAGTTCGCAAGTCCACTTAACCTCGTAATTTGTGCAGGTTGCTTTTGACCTTGTGGATGTTGAAAGTTCAGCTTAGGGTTCAGTGCTACTGGAGTAGACGTTCAGTGACTATATCTTATACATGACAAAAGTTCTCCTTCATATTCTTCTTGTCTAGCAATGCAATTCTTAATGTGGTGTCAGTAACCTGCAGATGGCTTCCACCAAATTACGAAAATCCTAAAATTGTTTTAAAAGCACCAAATCGGACTCCCCTCCTGTAAAACATCTAGTATATTATGCTGTGGATTTCTTTAATGGTAGTAGCATGGAGATAGCACCTTTTTCTAAGTTGCAAAGTAGAAGCTTCTTGCCTATGTAGCCCTTAGAAACGTGCATCCAAAATAGATGTGCGGATGTGGTAGAATAACATCTTTTGAAGCTTCTTTGAACCAGTGAATTCAACTGTAAGAAAATCAATATTGTTAAATTAGTTTTAACCAGAAACAGGACAAAAGGGAAAAGAAAATAAACTAAAGCTGTCAGGGAGCAGGAGAAGGGGTGGACTTTGCAGAAGATGGTAAGTCAAGTGAAATGATAGCTAGGAACTCTCTATCAGGGTCAGGAAGGGAACTTGTTCTTCCCTGAGAAACCTAAGGAGGTTCTTGCCCATGCCAAGTCCTAAATATCATAAGTGCTTTTCTGAAACATACGTCTGTACTCATATTCCTCAGTGAAGTTGCTGTTTTACTGAAATACGGTAGATTAGTCCACTAAAGTCAAAGAAAGCATATGTGCTGACTTAAAAGGGGATCAAAGTTTTTTCTGAGTCATTTCTACTGTGGTTTATTGTAAGCAAGTAAGAGTGATACTTGCTATAGAGTGAAATGAAGTTTTACAAATGCTTGGGATACTGTTGAAAACCCTGTCATTGAGTAATTACTTTTTAGACTGATGAAGCTGTGTGGCTTGGGAGGATGGAAATGGGCAAGTCTTGAGGAATGCTGGAATTACAGGGCAGTGTGGATACTGCAGGAGTGGGCTAAGTTACACTCCAGGAAAAAAATATTCCTGACTTGGTGATTGAGTAACCTTTGGTCCTTTGATAGGCAGTCTTAAGCTTTTCTGTACATGTAGGATATTGTACAATAAGCTGGGGTGGATGTTTACAATGTGCGGTGTAGGCCTCACTAAGTCCCTGTGTCGGTACACCCAATGCATGTGAAATGTGGCCACACAGTTGCTCTGAGTATCATAAAATCATAGAATTAACCATAGAATGCTTTGGGTTGGAAGAGACCTTAAGGCATCATCTAGCCCAAACCCCCTGTAGTGAGCAGGGACGTTTTAAACTAGACCAGGTTGTCCAGAGTCCCATTCAACTCGACCTTGAATGTTTCTAGGGATGTGGCTTCCATTACCTTTCTGGGCAACCTGTGCCCGTGTTTCACCACCCTCATTGTAACAAATTTCTTCCTTATATCTAGTCTAAATCTACCCTTCCTTAGTTTAAAGCCATTACTCCTTGTTCTGTCACAACAGGCCCTGATGAAAAGCCTGTCCCCATCTTTCCTATAGGTCCCCTTTAAGTACTAAAAGGCTGTAGTGAGGTCTCCTCAGAGCCTTCTCTTCTCCAGGCTGAACAAGCCCAACTCTCACAGCCTTTGTAGAAGAGGTGCTCCAGCTCTCATAACTTTTGTGGCCCTCCTCTGGACCCCTCCAACAGGTCTGTGTCTTTCCTGTGCTGAAGGCATCAGAGCTGGACGCAGGACTCCAGGTGAGGTCTCACCAGAGCAGAGTAGAGGGGCAGAATCACCTCCCTTGACCTGCTGGCCACGCTTCTCTTGATGCAGTCCAGGATACGGTTGGACTTCTGGGCTGCAAGCACACATTGGTGCCTCATGTCCAGCTTTTCATCCATCAGTACAGCCAAGTCCTTCTCAGGGATGCTCTCAATCCCTTCATCCTCCAGCCTGTATTGATACCTCGGGTTGCCCTGACCCACATGCAAGACCTTGCACTTTTTCTTGTTGAACTTCCTGAAGTTCACACAGGCCTACCTCTCCACCTTGTCCAGGTCTCTTTGGATGACATCCTGTCCTTCTGGCATGTCATCTGCACCACGCAGCTTGATGTCATCTGCAAACTTGCTGAGGGTGCACTTGATTTCACTATGTCATTGATGAAAATATTAAACAGCACTCGTCCCAGCACGGACCCCTGAGGGACACCACTTGTCACTGATCTCCATTCAGACATCGAGTTGCTGACCACTATCCTCTGGATGCGACCATCCAACCAATTCCTTATCCACAAAAAAGTGCACCAATCAAATCTGTGTGTCTCCAATTTAGAGAAGGATGTTGTGGGGGACTGTGTCAAAAGCTTTACAGAAGTCCAGATAGATGACATTCATTGCTTTTCCCCTGTCCCCTGATGCAGTCACTCCATAGAAAGCCACTAGGTTGTTGAGGCAGTACCTGCCCTTGGTGAAGTTGTGCTGGCTGTCTCGAATCACCTTCCTGTGCCTTAGCATAGTTTCTAGGAGGACCTGTTCCATGATCTTCCCAGGCACAGAGGTGAGGCTGACAGGTCGGTAGTTCCCAGGGTCCTCCTTCCTACCCTTTTTAAAAGTGGGCACAGTGTTTCCCTTCTAGTCACCAAGGACTTCACGTGACTGTCATGACCTTTCAGATATCATGGACAGTGGCTTGACAGCTACATCAGCCAATTTCCTCAGGATTCTGGGATGCATCTCGTCAGGTCCCACAGACTTGTGTATGTTGAGGTTCCTCAGATGGTCCCGAGCCTGGCCTTCCCTTACAGTGGGAGGGACTTTACCCTCTGGTCCCCATCTTGTAGTCCATTGACTTGGGAGGGGTGAGGAGAGAGGTTGTCAGCGAAGACTGAGGCATGGATTTGATGGGTGGACCGTTCGGTGGATAAGGAATTGGTTGGATGGTCGCAGCCAAAGGGTAGTGGTCAACTGCTCAATGTCCAGATGGAGACCAGTGATGAGTGGAGTCTCTCAGGGGTCCGTACTGGGACCGGTGCTGTTCAATACATTTATCAATGACATGGACAGCGACATCGAGTGTACCCTCAGCAAGTTTGCAGATGACACCAAGCTGAGTGGTAC
>Ga0065711_1038032_pt1 | contig 19227 bp, 16 predicted proteins | sample Hoacrofraction12_FD_59098 | JGI IMG/M metagenome (GOLD analysis project Ga0065711, IMG submission 59098) | Hoatzin crop microbial communities from Cojedes, Venezuela - Epithelial fraction 12 v2 (version 2) | ecosystem: Host-associated > Birds > Digestive system > Esophagus > Crop | place...
GCAAAGAGAGCAGATGCCTGCAACATCCTGTGCATTTAGCAAATGCTTTCGTTTAAAGGGTTGGGTTTTTTTTCTTGCCCTTACAATGCTGAGCTGCCTTAGAGTGAGAGAAACTGGTTTAGAAGCTGCACACTCCCAAGCACCGTACGTGTTACTGGGAAATGAAGGCAGATCGTAAAACGCACAGCAGCGTAAATACTTCAAGTTAGTAATTAAAAATACCAAGCAATTTTTTTTTCTTTTCATGCACTACCGTTTCGTGTGCAGCAAGGTTAAGGCAGAGAAATTTTTCTTCATTTCTTCTAAAATTGTCTGCGCGGCGCTCCTTGACTTGCCGTGGCTGTAAACTCATAAAGGGCCGAGGTTTCGTCAGAACCCACCCGATTTACAAGGGAGCTGGGCGGGCGGGGGGAAACAATGCCGAGCGGGACGCCCGAATTGCTCAGGATGTTGTAAACGGGGCGGCCGCCTTTTGATCTGGTGAGGGGTCGCCGAGATGCCGGTTGCTTTGACCAAAGGATGTCGGCGGCAAGGAATCGCCCACCTTCCATCCTGTTTTCCACGGCCATTACTTGGCTTAGGGCTGGCGTTATTAAGGAGGTGTAAGGAAGCAGCTCAGACAAGGCTTTCCTTTAGGGTCTTGTTGCCGCTGGAGAATTAGAAAGCGTGTTTGTTCCTGGTCTGTGCAGATGTTTTATGGCAGCCCGTTGGTGTTTGCTGGCTGCTGGCTCTCATTAGGTGCAACGTCAGGCTGCGGCTTGGGAAGGGAAGAAGAGATGAAAGCTCGTGCGTCGCTGGAGACCCCGAGTGAACAGTCAGCACTGGGAGATTGGCCGTGTGTTGTGCAGAGAAGAAAAACACTTCATGAAGACCTCGTACAGCTGAAGCAGGGAACTCTGTGTATATGTGTGTATAAGCGTACACATTTATATACAAATGATAACAATGTAATACATGCATAGGTTTTTTTTCCCATAAATACTTTAAATTTCTTTTTGTTTTGGCAAAGATTTAGATGGAGGCAATATTTCAAGGATGTACATTAGGCTGAAGCCCGAGAGAGTCACTTCTGTCTTCTGGTGAATAAATGTAGAGGTGAACAAAGAGCACCCTGTCTCAGCATGCCACTGCCTGCTGTGCATCAGGGGGGCAGAAAGGGCATTTTATTGCCACCCACATCCGTGGTCATACCCTGTGTAGAAACTGCAGTCTCCCCGCTCCCGGGGGCAAGTACTTGCTTCTCTGACCTCCTGTCCCACCAAGGAGGAGAGCTTTGGTTTACGCCATCGAGAAATGTAAGGACTTGCAGCCTTCGCTGCCTGGGGGTTACCTTGCCTTCACGCTACGGCCGTTTGAAAGCGCTGCTGACCGCCCGCCCCTCCTCTGCGGTGCCAGGGCAGCCGCGTTGGCTTAAACCAGCTTCAGCTGGGGGCTGGTGGTTTCTGAGAATGCACCGCCGCCATCGGTTGAAGACGCCTTGAATTCTGGAGCACTGCTGTGTCGCGCCGTACACAGCACGGTCTGAACGCCGGTAGTTGGAAAATTAGTTTTGCAGCAGTGTTTGAACGTGTTTTGTATACAAGAGATTTGCTGCATTATTTAGACAACTGGATGTGGGGGAATTAGTTGATGAAAAATCATGGCTTTCTGTTGAGATAATGTCATGTCTTTGTAGCAAACATAGTAAACTGATTTCTTAAACATTCCTGGTTATTTGCAGAAGCAATCTTTTCAAATATCGGTGAGGTCGTAAACTGGAAAACCTGATGCTAATCTGTGCTAAATGCCAGTGAAGTTTGGGACAGAAAATATTTTCAAGCATTTACTAGAAAGATGCATATTGGATGCGAATAATCACGTTCTGATAATCGTGGGTTTTGCGAGCTACTGTATTTTAACTCGTCTGGGGTCCATTATGGTGCGGTTCGTAAACAAGATGAAACTATGTGGCTAATCACATGAAATGTTTCCTACTTTGATCTAATCAGAAGCCCATCTTGAGCTGATGGTTTAGATCTTCATCAGAAGAGAGGAGGATGTCGGAAACAAGTTCTTTAAGTGTTTCTCTCTTGGCAATTAGCCACAGGAGCTCCATTATTACTTTTCGCCCGGATCAAATGAGGTCAATGGCATGAGCTTCCTGCATGAGGTCTTTCTCAGAAGCGGCAGCAGACGGTAATTGCGAGCATCTCCGTCCTGCGGGTCTCTGTCCGGACAGCGGCCACAGGATGCAGTCTAGAACCTGGGAGGGAGGGGTAGGGAGAGCAGACAAATGACTCCGGGGCCTCTGAGGGAAACAGCAGTTTGACTCTATTGCTTCGCATTAAGATAAATATTTATACCTTTCAGGAGGCTGTGATGGTGGTGGTAAAAGACTCGCTTAAGTGGGAGGCCTGTCCACTTTAAAATGGTGAAAGTACCAACCGTCTGAAATTCAGCTTAATTTTTACTGCATCATTTTAAGAAAAATAAGATTGCTTCAGTGTTGATTAAAAAATGAATGCATTAAAAGCAGTGCCTGAGTGTATAGCTGTGTGCAAATATACAAACATAAGGCTTTTTTCCTTTACCTTACAATGAATTTCAACTACCTTAAATCTATGGGTGAAAAGAAAATTATTTAGGGCTGTAATCTTAATCGTGAATGTGCGTGTAGAATATTCCCTTGAAGCGTCCTTGGGAGTTCCCTTGGCACCAGTCTGTGTCCTGATGCGGGATCCTGGGCAGGTGAATGGGCCAACGTCATCTTTGGCGAATGTGTGTGTTCAGTTTTAACAGTGGCGTTATCCATTGAGTTTCAGCTTTCCAGAATAAACAGTAGAAATGAGAAAATTGTAGATTTGATAATGATCTATTGATGTGGCAGCTTTAACCCTGTGACCGATCATGCGGTTTCTGCTATGCAGTATAATTAAGTTGCCTCATCAAGTGAGGAAATAGTCCTATCAATAAATAGCTTTTAAAAATAATATTTAAATATGCAAATACTATATGCGATAGTAATACTCATGAAATTCACAATTTGCTACAAAGTGGTTTGCTGAAGATTAATTTGTCTCTTGATAGGAAAATTTTTTTTTTTGGTATGGAACTTTAGTGAGTCCATCCATCGTGTCCTTCCCCCCCTTCCCTGCCAGGTTTGGATGCATTTAATAATAAAAGTGATTTGAGTTTTTTTTTCTTTAAACAGAGGGCTTATTTTTAGTTGGGGGTTTTTTCTGGAGCTGGAACGTATTAATCAGAGCTCTGTACTCGCCCGAGCCCCTGGCCAAGGGGCTCTTTTCTAAACGCAGCTAGAGACGGGCGTTTGGATTTGGGCTGCCGTGTGTCCTGTAAGTTGGTACACTCCCAATGGAGGTCCAGCTAGATAGCGCTGATGCTTTTATTTGCCTTTATTCGTTCCCTACCAAAAGAGAGACGTGCAGTCGCTCGGGGAAGGACGCTGGAGCTTCTTTGTCGTAGGAGAGATGTGTTCGGGGATGTAGGAGAGGGGAGCAAGGAAGCAGGAATGTGCCTAGGGCTTAGTTAGGGGAGTTCCTCAGACCTGGCACCCACCCACACACCTTGGTGCACCCTGACAAGGTATTTCTGGGCAGAGTTGAGGAAAGAAGCACAATGAGTTTGTGGAAATCCGGTTTCAGCTATTTGTGTGGTATTTGTGGAGGTTTTTAGCAGTCTTTTGGATCCCAACGCTATTCATCTGTATGAGAAAATCAGATTTCATTTTGAAATCAGTGGTTCTAGCTCTTATGATTATAGAGGGAAGTTTGAAAAATGTCAGCTGTGTGGCTACGCCAAAAGGTTAAATAAACCCCCAACAACACCTCCCTTCCCCCAGCAGAGCCTGGAATATTTTCAGTCTTTATGAAATCTGAACATACTGTATTAGTTTGAGAACCTTGCACTTAATTAAGGAATCCTTTGAACAGAAGGAACTGATGTAATAAAATAGCGTTGAAAAAAGAAAGGCAGAGAAATCCACCAGCAAAGAGAAATGTACAATGAAATCTCAGTGAAGCGATAAAATGGCTTCAGCCTTTCAGTACGCTGATGCTGGTAGCTATAGATAATCTAACACTTGTTGCTGAGGAGTGTGGCTTTCTGATGAGCTGATTTTAAGAAATGAGGGTATGAAATACTTAGAGGATATTGTCTTCTGTCTCTGAAAGGAAAGATACCATCTCTCTCATATAGGCTGGTTGAAATTTTAATTAAACTCGAGCCAAAAAGCATTGCTGACGAGACAAAAGCAAATTCATTTAGAGACTGAAGAGACTGAGGGCGAGGGGTTTCTACGTGAGGAAGATAAGGGAACATGATTTAATATGTTTATGCCATGTCCACAGTCGAAATATTTATATGACAAAATCTGTCAGTAGAAACTGTGTTTCGATCGGAGTGCACTTGTCGGAGAAGTAGGATGCGGAGGGTTTGGAAGGCGGGGAAGGAACACGCTCGATACGGGAAGGAAAACACTCGTGAAGGGGAGAAGAATAAATGTCTTCCCTCCTGTCACGCCTGGTTTTCCTCCTGCTCCTTCAGTTGACTGGGTTGGCAGACGTGTGCAAGCAAAAGCTCTTTAATTTTTGTTTTGGTAATCCCTCCTCGCCACCCCCGGCTTTCTGTCATGTGCGGCTCCAACCTCTGATTTATACCGCGTGGCTGCCTGCGATTCCTGCTGCGGGGTCCGGGGCAGGCTCCGGGCGGCACGGCGGCTGGCACCGGCCCGGCGCGGCGCGGCGGAGGGACCGAGCGTGGGAGCTGTCGGAGCCTCCGTGCCGCAGCAGATAGGCGTCGGAGGGATGACTGACAGCAGCCTGCCTGCTCCAGTACAAAGAACAATGTTTAAGCGTGATTGCGATGATGTGTTGAAATAAACTCTGTTATGATTACGCTGCGACGTTCTTGGCAGGCGTACTGTAAACCACAGTGTGTTTTTTGGTGTGTACGTGGCTTTTTTTTCTTTTTTATTCGTACGGGTAAGCAGATTAGTTAATGCCTGCCTTTCATGAGCAGAGGCTTTCATCCTTAATGCTGGGGTTAAACTGCATTCAAGCTGCCTGTAGCCTGTGAAGGTCACGCTACCATTTTGATTTCTTCTCCCCACGTCAGGAGCGGGTACGGGAGGGCAACAGGGACCGAGCCTGACCCCGCTCTGCCCGAGAGATGCTCTGCTGCCTTTCAGCAGGAGGATTTTTCTTTCTCAAAACCACCCCCCAGCCCCTTCGTTGCACTTACATGCGTGTTATGAGATACTCAGCTCTACGGGCAGCAGTTCAGAAGTAGGACATGCATTTCTCTCCCCACTTCAGACATTGTGGCTTGACTTTTAACGGGCAGCCAGCTCCCTCCTGGCATGCCCGAGAGAAATGGGCTGCCCTGAAATAGCCTCGTGCTCGGGAGGACGCTGCTGCCTTCAACCTTTCGGCTATTTGAACATGCCGAGCCTGGACCAGGCTGGCTTTCCTCTTCCCTCCCCTGCCCCAGCATCACCGCTGTCTCACCCACCGGCTGCCTGAGCATCCGCCATCTGGTCCCAAACCCCAGATTAGAGCGGTGCGCTGTTTTAATTATTTTCTACTTGTGTGGTCAGGAGGTTATTTGGTCTGGTGAGCTCTGCTTCAGACCCTTTCTCTCATTAATACCACCTTGCACACATCCTGCGCGAGCACAGGAGTGGTGAAGTCATCCACTTGTGTGGCCAGCTCTTGATACGACACAGTGGCCAGTATTTACAGTTACAAGAGGAAGCTGTTATATGTGGATTATCCTGTATTTTTCTCCAGTGATGGTAATTACCTACATAAATTTCAAGTTAATCGTAGGACTGAAGTCTCGCTAAAAATACACACATAAAAATTCCATTATCCAGAAGTAAATTTGGGTCATCTAGCTTTGTAAGTGGTATTTATTAAAGAGCCTCTTTTCTGGTTTGGAGGAATCCTGCAGAAGTCATTGGTTGCAAAACCCCCTGGGCTTAAGAAAAGGAGCGAGACTTGACGGGAGAAGGGAGCAAAAGCTACAAGTAAGAAAAATAGTTTTGTCAGCCTGTGGGACGAGGGATCGTTTTTCCCTTGAACTGACAAAGCAAATGCTTGTAGCTGAAACATTGAAGCTGAAAATGCCTCTGCAAGACGTTCCGCATGACTTTCAAGGTTTTCTTTATGCATCCTTCATGGAAACCGGTGAGAAAGGCAACAGATCAGACAGTCGCAGGTGGGCAAACTCCTACCTCTCCAAATCTCAACAGATACGTGGCAGCTTCAAAAATATCATCATCGTGTAATTATCGATACGGGCTTCACTGCAGCAGCTCGATACGGTGCAGCAAGGCGGACTGGACCGGGTTTTGTTTCAGACTGGTTTCCATCGGCCTTCTCAATTGCAGAAAAACAAACCCTAAAGGGATATAGCTGGAGGAAAGCAGTGGTAATTAGGGGCGCAGTGCCTGGAATTTAGCTGGGACTTTTGAAGCCGTCTCTGCCTCCAGCTGCCACCACAGCGGTGGCAGCGCCTTCTTCATCGCTTCGCAGGAGCTGCAGCAGAAGCGGTTTGCGATGGGGATCGAGAAAGGACTTGTTGCACCTTGAGAGGGAGAACAGCCACTCGCGTTGGCGCAGGATGAAGCTGACGTGCCTCCAAGTCACCACGGGGCTCCCAAGTGTCGGTATTTAGATGGTATGTTCAGCGGCGGCCCTTTCAAAAGGAATAAATCTTCCGGATATATCTGTGAGAGTTCGGTGTTGTCAAATTGCTATTTGAAACCGTGGAGATTCCTTTTATCTCCTGAGAGGCTGAAGAGCTCAGATTCCTGGGGCCTCTTTTAATGAAGAGACCTTAAATTTTGATCTTTATTTCCATTTTTTATTTATTTGCGGAGCTCCTCTGGAGTAGGCTGTTCATATGCCCCAAATTACTCAGAAACGTGGAAGGGAAAAAAAAAAAAAGAAGTGAAAAGAATGCAAAGTCTTTGCGTGGAAAAAAGAGTGAACTCCGTGTCATCGGCGGGTGGCGGAGCCCTTGGACATTTTGCGGTTGGTGGTGGGACGTGAAGGAAATTCAGACTTCTGCATCGGAGTGAATCAGCCTGGGGTGCGCGGTGTGCTGACACACAGCTGCTGCTGCCAGGACTGCTTGAATGGCGCAACGCGCAAACCGCGGTTACAAGGAAACTCCAGAACGTGTTCTCGGTAAATTAACACGGAGGTTTAGTGTAGGCTTCAGCATGCGTATCAGAAAAAAAAACACCCAACCAAAAAGTGTTTGTGGTTTCTGAGTTCCTTCACACTGCCTCTGCAGAGCAGTGTGATGCGAACCAGGTTTCAGTGAATTAAATCTTCTTTCTGTCCATGTGCGCGCCACCTCCCTCGTAAAAGGGGGATGGCAGGGGGGTACGTGGGGGAAAGTATCAGTACGGAGGCTGGACCTCATGGGATTGTGAACAACAGTTATTTCCTACACAGTAATTCAGGTGTGGTTTTGGGTAGAAAGGAGTTGTCACGGCGTTTCTTGAGTTGGTATAGGTCATGTATGTATGCTCATGTTAAGGGTCCTCATCTGTTTTTTCGGGGTTTTGTTTGTTTGTGTGTTTTGGTTTGGGGTGGGGTGTTTTTTGTTTTTTGTTTTTTGTTTTTTTTAATGTTGCATCTTGAGTGAGTGCTTCCAGTTCTGAAATCGTTCACTGAATTCAGCAGAAGCTGCCTCCAGCCATTTCCTTGCGAAGCTGTGTTACAGTTGACCATTCATTCTCCAGTTTTCTCCTGCCAGCTTAGTTTTTAATTTTTCCTTTCTTTCATTGCAATAGGCTACAAAATATGTAAGTTATTTAGAAGGGGCAGGTTTAAAAGTACCAGGATATCTCGGCTTGATACAGCATTTTTCGAAGGACTGTAACAACTTATTTATGTCTTTGTGCATAGGCTCCAGCTCTCCAACTTCAATAGCTGGTGTAACTGTGGGCTGGCTGAAAGGAAAACTACTTGGAAATAATTCTTTTGAGTATTTAAGAAATGTCCTTATGTATGGTGTTAGATAAAATATTTAATATTAAAAGGGAAAATTTTGTGTCGGTAGGTACCTCTTTAAAAATGAATATATTTGAAATATCTAACAATGTAAATACTCCATGTAATTTTGGCTGAACGTGGCGGATGTTTTCACTTTTAAGGTACTTTAAAAGAAAATTAGGAAAACATCAAGAATTATCTCCTATTATTATACTGGAAGACATTTATTATTTCTTGTAAAGTTGCTGGTTTCTTCTCACATATCTTTCCACATGGACTAAAAATATTTTTTTGCGTTTTCAACAGTTCACTGCTGGCCTAGCGGTGTCACATCACAGCAGCTGGTCTGCAGGTATAGCCTCCAATGAAGTAAACATTATACTTTTCTTAAACCTTCGTTCTGAGGTCACATTTGCCCTGAACCAGCTCTGAAAATCTCTAGCAACTGTAGCTTAAGTTAATTTGTGAAAATTTGGATGTTTAGACAAAGTAATTAAGGATTAATTAATTACTTTTTAAAACTGGGAAAGATTTATTCTTTATTCTTTGATACCCAGGAGTTGAGTGTGTCGTTGCTACATGCACTGCAGTCTGAAATCTTGAACAACGTGCTCAGCATGGAATGTAGCCCTGAAAATGCGAGTTTTATAAGGGGAATGTTGGCACAACACAATCTTTATTAATACTTGCGGTCAATCTGCTGTAATGTTTAAAATCTCTAGTTTCCATGTTACTTTGTAAATACAGCTTTACTTCGTTTGCTTGAAGATTGCCCCTTTGTGACTTTTGGATTTGTGCACGCTTCTGCTCTTACTCAGGCTTTTTTCTTTTAAGGAAAACCTGGGGATGTTGTCTAAGATTTGAGATGAGGAATACTGGTTTTGCCTGTGTCGTTTTGATTGTGTAAAAAGAATTTGGATATATAGCAAGACAGCCCTAACAGAGCTTTTTTTTGGAGCCTCTTCAATAAGTAGAGCGTTTGCAGATCAGCTTCGGCAGTAGACTAGACACTGAAACACCTGACATTTCAGTTCATCTCTGTTAAGAAAACATTACATATTTTAAAAGGTAAAATGTTCAGTGAAGATGCTGTGTTCTGGTTCTAAATACGGCTGGGGAGATGGTTTGGCTGCGGTGGGCTCTGCTGAAGGGCTGTGCGTGGTGTTCCTGGCAGCTCCGGCGCCGCGGGGTGCGGAGGGAGGCATCGGCTGGCACATTCGCTCGAGAGGGAGAGTTTAACAAGGGCTCGTCCCCAGGGCAGCTGATGGGATGCCTTTCATGCTTTGCTGGACGTGAGCGAATGAAAACGCCTGTATTTCTCCGTGTCACAAGGACACAAAGAAGTCGAATTCTCAGTGGTACTCGTCGCAGTTGGTGGCAAAGTGTTGGGGATCCTGGTGCCTTTGCTCTCGCTTGAGCGCAATGCTTTGTGTTCTGCTGGAGGATGCGTTCGGTGTGAGGTCAAGCCCACATCTTAGCTTTAAGTCCTTCTTCCCTTCAGGGTATCATCAGGCATTCAACTTACAAATCCACTAAATCTTCTGAGGTGTTTTCCTAGGAGTGTTTTAAAAAGTTTACATAATCTCTGAGAAGGAGGCAGCCGCTAAGCTGGCACACCTTGTGTTTGATTAAACCCTTGCTTTATGCTTGAAGGACAGCTTGGCTTGCTTCGCAAATCCACCGGGATCCCTGTTTGAGATACAACAGTCAACTAGAGTGATATATATATTTTTTTTCCTCCATTTTATTATGCAGGGGAAAGGGAATTGCAACGCACGTACCGGAGTGGACAAGTCACGCAAGAACTGTCTCCAACCAGCTGCAAAAAAAAAAAAAAAATAAAAAAAAATTGGCAGAGCATTTGGTAATATTCACTGTTAGACACGTCGTCAGTGTTTCCTGTCTTTCGCTTCTCTGTATTTTGCCTTTGTACTTGCCCGAGGCAGTTTATTCCTAGTAATCCTTGCTGTAGAGGCCCACATGAATTTTGGTGGGGTTTTTACATCCTTGAAGCAGTCCCTGTGTCAGTTCACATGTTGGTAGCAGAATGAATCTCCCGGTAGGTGTATTCCCTCTGACTGTGAAACGGTTTGGCTTCTTTCTTCGGTCCCTCTCTCCTCTGCCGTTGCAGGCGCTGCGTCTGCCAGCGTGGTTTCTCAGCCTCTCTTGCTCGTGACTGGGAGATTTAGCACTTTGTCTCCAGTTGCATTACCGTGTCTTCTTCAGGATACTCAACTTCTTGTCCTTCCCCAAGGAACCGTGACATGGCATTTGTGTTGCAGGGTAGGTGGTTTGCGTCCCCATCCTTCCCCCATGAATTTTTATGGGAAGGCAGCAGCATATCACCTTCCCCTGCCCTGCTAATGGTGCTGCCCACTGTCCTCTCGTGCAGCTCACATGAGGGTGTGCACCCCGTATCTACCTGGTTCTGTGTGCGTGGACCGTTGTCCTTGGGCTAGCGTTAAAAATCACAGCCTTCTCCTTCTCCAGGTGTCCTTGGGACCTTGCTTCTGTTGGCCATCTTACACTGTTTGCTACCATTCGGGCAGCCTTATATCTTAGGGACTTCCTGGTAGTATACCATATATGTAATTTTATGTAGCTCTCATATAAAAAAAATATAAAAAATATAAATTATGTATAGATCAATGACATTTTTATCAAACCAAACCCTGCAAAATGCTTATGTAGCTAGTCTTGCTATGTGGTGCCTTTGCAGTAACGCTCCTTCTGTCCCATCTGGCGGTGGTGGTTGTTGCTGTTGCCCTTGCAGCTCCGCATGCCTGGTTTTACTCTCTCCTGTCCTACCGTGAGCACTCTCTTGCTGCACAGCAGCATGGTGCGATGGGCTTCGAGTTGTTGTTTGGGGGCGGTTTTAAGGAAACATGTGATGTTGATAGGGATTAGGAATCTGAAAATAGTGTTTGTTTCATGCTTGCCATTTGGTTCGCTTATCCAGCAGCGTGTTACCTGGTCAGGCCCAGCTGTGATGAAGTTCCTCCTCGGCAGCTGAGTAGCGAAAGAGCTCCTGCATCTCGACTTCTGGTGCTGCAAAAGTACAACTGCTGTGCGTGGTCCCTGCACTGGCCTGGAGAGAATGGAAGACAGGATAATCTGCACACGTTGTGTGTTTTAATATAGAGGGAGATAACAGAAATATTTTAAAAGCAAACCTCTCTGCTTCTATGCATTGACTTCATAATTAATTTTGCAGTGATACCCTTTGAAGTTGTTATTAGAAGTGATCTTTGGCTGAATTCATGAATTACCTTTTGGAGACTGAGGTTTTACACACAGTTAGAAAGAATTTATTCACCACTGCGTAATTTTTAAATGGTGAATTACAATTTTGATTCTCATGGCAAAGAATTCTGCTTTTTTTGTGTGTGTGTCCAGATTTGGAGAAGTTTGGGGTTAAAATCTGGATGGCTGGTAGATAACTGATGCTGTAATTCCTGCTCTGCTGTTGGTGAAAATGTTGATAGCGGGCTGCAGTTGTTATTTTTTCCCGTAACGTGAGAATGTGCCTGTTGGGCAGATAACTGTATGTATATACAGGCGCCCGCAGAGAGATGTTTTAACACATACACGCACACACTTCTGTTACGTCAGATTTTTCTCAACAGTTACGTGGTTGTGCAGCCCGCACCCAGCCTCTGGAATTTCTTCGTTTCGGCAGGGTGTCCCTTCAGGACGGGTCAGACGGAGGAAGGCTGTCCGCCCCGCGTACCCCGGCTCTGGGTTTTCCCACTTGCCGCTTTCCCTGCGCGACTGCAGGTTATGAAAGCGAAGGCCTGGAGAAAAACACGGTCACCTTTCCGGTGGTTTGGTACGGGGGATTTGACCTAGAAAACATCTGGCTGCTGCTGGAGATCAAATGAGTAGAGGCAGCGTGGAGGTGCTGTGGGAGTTGTTTGGAGTTCCTGTGTCCGGGTGGGGGGACCAAAGGGAAAAGGTGGGAGGGTTCTGATGCAGCATCTGGGATGCGATTTCCCGACCCAACGTGAGCTGGCGTGAGATCCGCTTCTCCCCTCCTCGCTGGCAGCGCGTCCCTCCTGCCTGTTTCTAGTCAGCGTTCGGCTACAAATAAATGCAGGAATAATTCAGCGGAGAGCAGGAGAGCCCCCGTCAGCAACAGCCTGGTTTTAGAGCAGCTTAAGCCGAGCGTGAAACCATACCCATAAGTTTTATCATCACTGGAAGCTTTCCTTCCAAAGGTGTTTATGGAAATGGATGAACTAATGTTGCAAGCAACAATTGAAAACAAGTGGGGTTGAAATGTGTTTGTTTCTGGAAGGCTACTGGGTGTTTTGTTTTGTTCTGCAGTAGAGGGGAGACCAGTTTGAAGTGATAGAGAGGTAGAAGGACTTTAGCCATGCCCTGGGGGAGCCATCTCTGGAGCTCAGAGTCCAGGAGGTGGAAAAAAAAACACCCCAAAAGAGAGTCATTTTAGCGTGACAAGCATGCTGCTTGTATTAAACACAGACGTTTTTGTTAGCATCTTGCTTCACTCTAGTAAAATATTTCTCTTCTTTCATTTAAGTGCCATAAATGCTGATTTGAATGTTTGTATCTTTTGAAAGACGTAGGGAAATGATCATAGTTTTACTTCGAAGCAACATATAAAAAGTAAAAAATATGACAACGTTGTGGAAGTTACGTTAATGTGCATTGCTGGGATGAGCTGGAAAAATGATGGTAGTAGAAATAGGGCGGTGTTGATACTCTGCCCATTACTCCTGTTAAGAGTGAGCATACTTTTGTATGTGTCGGAAGACCGCGTTCAGATTACTGTGCTCAGCCCACCGATTCAGCCAGGAAAATTGCTTGGAAAGCAGAAGCATCTCCGGAAACGCCGTGCGCCGGCTGCGTGGCAGCGACGAGGCCGCTGTGCCGAGGGTGCTGGGCACCGCGCTCCGGAGCTGGGGTTTTTCCCAGGGCCAAGCCCGAAGGACCAGTTAAGCGAGGAGGTGGGAAATCTCTAGCACGTGTTCAGGGCTTGAAGCCTCAGCGTCGGCCCATCGCTGAGGTTTGAACAGAGACCGGCGTAGTGCAAGGAGCGTGTGATCCGCGTGCTCCCAAAGCGCGTTAACTGCTGTTAGCAGGCAGTGCCGTTTTACGCTAGGTGAGATTTCGGAGCTAATTTTTGCCTTTAGTGTTCATTACATGAGCCTTTGTAAAACAGAGAGGTGAACAACGCATCAGGTGTCCTGACGCCTCTTAGATGTATACGTGGGTATTTGGGAATTGAGATGTGCTCGGTGAAAGGACCTAACACCACCCAAAGCACAAAGCTGGTGTGTTGAGGAATTGCCTCAAAAATGGATTATTTGTAGTCAGATTGCAGCCAGGTGAGTGTTTTCTACTGATACACTTCAGTAACGTGAGGTTTGGATTATCTGAAGGTCCAGACCATAGAGACCGTGGGAGCTACAGGGGTTTTTATGTCTGACCTGCGAAATGGTTACAGATCTCTCTTTTTTGTGTTTCATTGATAGCATTGCTGGCAGACAAAGTCGGATTTTTTTGTTTTATTTTTTGTACTGGTCTTGCAAGTGACGTTTTATCCGACCCTTTGAATGATGGCGTTTTGGAGTTGCACTTTATGCCGTGTCGTTCGTTCGTCCCTCCAACACTGAGCAGATGTTTCTAAGAGTTAATGTCGCTTCTCCGTTATCTTTGACAGAAGCAGAGTCTGCTCAGCGTCAGAGGGTTTAGACTAATGCACATTGATCTTGGCAGGGAGAACACAGGCTCCTTGAGCTCGCTAGGCAGTACAGGCCTGCAAATTGTTGTATTAACAAGCCAATTAATTAATAAGCAGGAAATGGATGTAACCCCCGAGGCAGTATGTACTGATACTATATTCTTAGGTTTTTAAAAATAGATGCTGCTCTAACACATAACGTGCAGCACCCTCCCTGCTGTTCATGTCCAAGTGAGGAAAAGCTTTTTCGCCTTTTCTTTTCAGAGACCGGGTTCTTTCTGACTGTTGTCACTGCCACAAATCGCTCTCCTGGCGCCTCCCTCCTCTCCCAGCTTTGCTTGCTTTTGCAAGGAAGTAGTGGAAGAGATGAGGCTGCTTCTTGCGAAGTGGAGTGGCCTAATGGGCCGTTCCCCTGCAGCTGAACTACTTGCTGCTGTTTAACAGACATTTGCAGGTTTGGTTTTGGTGCTTTCCAGATGCAGCGCGGGCAGCTGCACAGAGGTGTGCGGCTGTGCTGGGAGCGGTGGGTGGGTTTAGGTCGGTCATCCTTTCGGAAGCCGAGTCCCTCCCGTGTCCTAGCTGGGACAGGGAGGGGTTTCTCTTCTGGCTTGAGACATTGTGAGACTTGGATGGGAGAGAAAGCAAAACACCAGATGTGGGGTTGCATTCATTTTTGTTTCTCATCAGTGTCTTTCTACACGCCAGGACTGGTCTAATCTGTTTCTTATTCAGTGGCTCAAAGCTCCTCCATGTGACTCATTTTTTGATGGGCACCGTGCATCTCTCAGAAGTAAAACTCATGATGCTCTTTGAATTAAGAATATTTCTCTGTGAATGGCTCGTATCCCTCAAGAAAATTTGACCCTCAGTGGTAAGCAAGCAAATATAAGTCTCATGTGCTTGAGAAAGAAATCACCTGAGTTTCTAAACTAGGTTCCTTTCTACAGTCTTGGTATCTTGGTTTGAAAGAGTTACTTAAAGCTGTAATGTTGGCCTTGGAACTGTAGGGGGTTTGATATACCTGTCCAGGCCAAATTCACCTGGGTTTGCAGCTGGCTGACTTGTTCAGTAGAGAAGTTGATTATCCCAGAATTTTATACTACCAATTTGGTAAATTACATTTCGAAGGAATAACTGCGATATGATTTTTTGCAGAAAGAGCGAGGTTCAGATGATTGCCTTCGTAATTTGTCTCAGTTAAACTGAACCAAAGCGACAGGGCAGGAGGAGAGGAGCGGGCACGCCGGCGTGCCGCGGCTGTGGTTCTGCCGTCGGCTCGCCATCCACTGGTGTTTGCAAGATGGGTTTGTTGGGTTTTGTTTTTTCTTCCCAGGGAGGTTTCATGTGGAGGCCCACGCTCTTGGCACGTGCAGCTCTCTAGGCTGACTCTGCCTTCAAAGCATTGCGAAAATGCCACGTTCAAAAAGATTTTTTTGCTCTTTTTTTCCCGTTGGGAGGATATCACTTGCCACGCTTCCTCCCTGTCTCTGTGGTGGTGGGAAATCACAAACTGTAAATCAAAGGCAGGTTTTGATGCAAGGAAGTGCCCGTCGCTGTGCGAGGGGCTTTGGTGTTGCCCTGAGGGTGACTGGACGGCATCTGCCCGGCCGTCCTCCCGCGTCCATCCAGCCCGGGGCTGCCGCCTCCTGCGTGTGCCAGCACAGCTACTTCTTGGGCTGCCCCGTGAAACCCAGCATTGCACTGGCCTGGGCTAAAAACAAGCATCAGATAAAAGCCCGCAGTCATGATGGTTGTTGGGGTGTGAGGAGGAGGAGGAAAAAAGCCCTCTGCCCTGCAAGTGTGCGGAGAGCTGGCTGGGGTTTCCCTGTCTCCCTTCCCAGGTTGTGGCTGGAGCAGCGGGGACAGGGGAGGGTTGTCCTCAGTAACTGAGATTCGAGACGGAATTCGGCAGTACGCATTGAACCACAGCAGAAACACCTTAAATACGAGGCGGCTTTAAGAATTAATTTCAGAGCCAGCCTGGATGAAAAGGAAGCAGAATTTCCTATTCTGCTGAAATGATGGGGGAGCCACCTTACAGTTAACACCAGTGATAAATGTTGGACTGGTTTGTATTAAAAATGCTTTAATCTGATTTGGCCCCATTAATTTTTAAACTAGCGGAGGAGGTCATTAAATCACAAGTCCCTTTTTTGTTATAAATGCTTGCACCTCCGTGTTCCCTCTGCTTCCCCAGATTCTGCTTCTAATTAGAGCGGCAATGTGGTTCATGGCTTGTCAAGCAGATTAATGTGCTTTTGAAATCTGGGTTTTGGTTTTTTTTTCCTCCTTCTTCCCGTATAGCCTCCTGCTTGTCTTCCTGGGGTTTTGGTTTTTTTTTGGGAGGTGTTGTTGCTGCACCTATATGCAGAGCCTTTGGAAAGGTTTTGGCTCGTGCTCTGCGGGCTCGGGGGAAGCGTCAGAGAGCCGGCGCGAAGGGAGGAGAGGAGCTGGAAAGAAATCTACTGTTCATGAGATGACGGCCATTGGCGTTTTCCCTTGCGTTTAAGTGACGTCCGTGCTTTTTCGGATGGTGTGGATGGATGATGCAGATTTCGAAACCTGCAGCCACCCGTGTTTCATTCTCCTCTGAATGGGACTGTTTGTGCTTTCTCCTGGCTAAACTGGAATGTGTCAGGTCTCGCGTTGGTGGTGGGTAACTTCTGCAGAACCAGGGGCTGACCTAGCACCTCACTGGGAGCCCAAAGGGTGCGCTTAATTTGCATATAAATTTACATAGGAGTTTAATTGGAGATAAATGCACGTTTTTAATTTATAGAGCTCTGCAAGTGTACACAGAGATTTACTTAAAAAAACCAAAGAACAACCCACACCATACCAAACCCACCCGCTTTAGATTTGTGTGGGATTAAGGGTATGAATGGGGCTCGGACCCCATGGAACCGACCAGCCCCGGCAGCCTGTGGCCCCTTTGGCCTGGGGCTCTGTGTCCCTGCGTTCCCTGCCAGCCCACAGCCGGGACTCTGCCTGTGTCCATCCCTGCTCGCCCTGAGAAGGAGCGGAGGGACCGTCTGCCGTGAAGCACCGCTGTTCCGCGGCGGCTTCGGAGCTCGCCCTGCTCTTCTTAACGGCAGGCAGCCTGTGCCGTTGCGGTGTTCCTCGGTCACGGAGTTACAAGCTGCAGCCCAGAGACCAAACAAGCATCTGCCTTCCTCTCTTACGTGATATACGGCCCCGGTAGGCTCAATGGGCAGCTTGCTGGAAGATAAAATTAATTTTTGAGTAATGTACGTTGGAAGGAATAATCTGAACGAGACATGCACGTTAGTGGGTTATAAATTAACTGTAACTGCTGAGGAAAAAAGATACGGGCATCACCCAGCCTGGCTCCTTGCAAACCTTTTCATATTCTGTTACAACGGGCATCGATAGTCAAGTGGAAATAAAATAAAATGGCGCAGAACAGAATGGAATATAATTATGAAACTTCTCTGTTCTTATATAATTTGGTGGTCTGACGTCAGCTCTAAAAATGTTTAATTTTGATCATTTCAGAATACTGACAGAATAAAAAGCTGTCCAGAAATGAATCATGAAATGAATAAAGAGGTATAAAATGTGTTTGTTTTAAAAAAAGAAGTCGTTGGGGGGGTGGAATTGAACAGATTGAGATGAAAAGGTAAAATGCTTCCGAGGTGTAGGCAGGTGGGTTTAATGAAGGTTCACGTAAGCCACTTACATATGGGTAGAAATTAAATGGCAGAAGTGTGCAACGCAGTAAGCCGTATAGGAGGAGTAAATGGAGCGCTGCTGTGTTTAACCTCGCTGTGCAGTAGGTCGTCCTGCTTCTCTTGCCACTCCGGCACGACTTCTGACATGAGCCTTTAACCAGGGCAGGGGCAACCGCAGCGCGAGGAGGCAAGGAAGCATTTAAATCAAACTAAAAGGAAATGTTTCAAATGGTTAAAGGGAATTTTATTTTCACGGTGAATAATTAAACTGGGAACTGATTGCCTTCTGTGCAGGAGCATCCGTGTCTCTTTACAAATCAGTCTTCATCCCCTGCAACGCACTGTTCATTAAAACAGGCAAACAAAAGCTCAAAACGCACGTTAAGCCATTTATTTTCTTAATCGTGTTCCCTGCCTTTTTTTTTTTCTTTAAAGCTCTTGTTTTTGGATTTTGGGCCACCTAAAATGGCTGTAGTAACTCCGTGATCTTGTGCTCTGAGCCATTCATGGGCAGCAGAAGCTCTCACCGAGAAATGCGGTATGGCTGAAAGCGTGCAGAGGAAAGGAGAAAGATAAAAACATTACCAGTGTGAAAATGCACGTCTACTTAATGCTTAAATACATAGATTAGAATCTAAAGAATATGAAGGGTTTGACCGTGAAATGTGCTGTTGGATATTCTTAAAAATTTTATGTTTATGCGTTTATCAAGTAAATTACCTTAATCTTCATCAGATCACTCTGACAAATGTGAAGTGTCAGACAATGCACATACGCGTCTGTAATAAGTACATGCAAATCAGTAACAATATCGACTCTTAGGTTAAACAGAATTTAATTTGCCAGATCAGAGGTAAAAGGAGAGAACAAAGCCGCAGCACAAGAAATGATTTAGGCTGTTGATCTCACAGCTCCTTTTGGGTTTCTGATGCAGGGCTGATGCGTCTGTGTGGGTTAGAGCAACCTGTAACGTCAAACAGCCCAATATATGGTAGAAACTGCAGATATCTAATGAGCAAAAGCTGAACAAAGCCTTGCCCTTAGGAGAATTTTAAAAAGTACAATAAAAGTTCCAGCAGCAACTTTATGAAATATTTCTCTCTATCATCATGGCCAGTGTGACTCACGTTTGGCTACAGATACCTCCCTCCCTTGCACTGTAATAGATTTTTTTGTTTGTTGGTTTTCTTTTGTTTTGCTTTAAATCTGGGAAGTGCTTTCCCCACCCCCCATATCTCTGCTGGCTTTGGGCACGCAGGACAATTTGTCCTTTCCGAAGCCACGTCCCTGTGTAACCCTAATTAGCAGCACGCGTCTTGGCTCTCCGTTGCACAGGTGACTGAGGAGCTGAGGCTGTTTGCAGAGTGCTCCCAGCGAGGAGGACCAGTACGTCCAGTACGGTGGGCCGTGAGATAGACGGTCATGCCCTCTCCAAGCTGATGGGGAGACCATGCTGCCCAGTCCTTACCAGGAATGATCTGGGGTGCGAAGGAATGACCAAACCTATTTGCTGCTGCCCGACTAAGGGTGATGCAGATCTGTTGTGCTCCGTTGAGCCCAGTGAAACAAACCTGGTGGTTTGGAGGTGGCTCCGGTAAGCCACTGCGTGTGTGCCAAGTCTAGACCAGGGTACAGGACAAGGGGCAACCGGCACAAACTGAAGCATAGGAAGTTCCATCTGAACATGAGGAAGAACTTCTTCCCTCTGAGGATGACGGAGCACTGGAACAGGCTGCCCAGGGGGGTTGTGGAGTCTCCTTCTCTGGAGATATTCAAGACCCGCCTGGACAAGGTCCTGTGCAGCCTGCTGTAGGTGACCCTG
>Ga0065711_1038033_pt1 | contig 19226 bp, 13 predicted proteins | sample Hoacrofraction12_FD_59098 | JGI IMG/M metagenome (GOLD analysis project Ga0065711, IMG submission 59098) | Hoatzin crop microbial communities from Cojedes, Venezuela - Epithelial fraction 12 v2 (version 2) | ecosystem: Host-associated > Birds > Digestive system > Esophagus > Crop | place...
TTTTCTTCCACAACTCTTTTTTTTTTTTTTTTTATCCAGTGTTAACAACGAGAAGTAATCACCCAGGGATTGTATTACAGGATGTGCCTAAGCTGCTGACACCTAACGACGACAGTGTCAGCTCAGGCTGTCTCTTTCTTTCTCTTTTCTATGCTGAACGTCAGCTAATTGGCCTGACAAAATTACAAGAATCAGAGAATAAGACAGCTGATCAGAAGACCAAAATGAATCACCAGTGAAATTTGGAAAACCTTTTTCACGTAACACAGCCTGGTGTAAGAGAGAAAGGTTTTCCCTTCCATACTTCTGGAAATCCTTGCTCCAAAACCAAGTAAAAACCCTTTCGCTCCTCAGCGTTTTGCCGTAAGACAAGAAGCCATCAGGACTTGTACCGTAGCTGGCAGGCTCTTTGGGTTTCTTTTAAACAAATGTATTAGGCAGGTTGCCTTTGAAGTTGTCCTTTCGAGTTATGTCGTTTGAGTGCTCAATGCGACTATTGTATGCGTTTATCTAATTCAGGCTGCAATTATAAGAAGTAGATTAATTCCTAATCAGATGTGGCTGTAATGCTAATTTATATTAGATATCTTATTTCAGCATCAAGACTTCTTTTTGTCAAATTGAGTAAATTTAAATGACTTCCATTTTTTTAATGAAATACAGTCCCTACTGTAAATTAAGGTACAGATTTTTGGAGTACTGAGAGTTCTGAAGAATAGAATTGTGTAAAATTCATTGTATTTATTTTTCAGAAAGACTGGAAATTGATCTTGACAGATCAATTATCTAGGATTCCTAGGCTGATCCTAGTGCTATTAAAATAAATGAAAAGCCTTTCACTGATTCCAGGGGTATCAAATTGGGAGATTTTCCACCAGCTTCAGCGTGGTTCATCACGCTCCAGGTTCACACTGCAAAGAGATTTTAGCCGAGTTCAAATCTTAGTTTAAAAGTGAACTAGCAAGGAATACACCAGCAAGACAAAAAAAAAAAGCTCTCCCTTTGAAAAAAATAGAAAGTTAAAAAAAGTCAACAACAAAACACTGCCAGCAATAACTCAGAAAACAAAAAAAATCCAGTGAATCTGGGTATCCCCTTAGCATGACTTTTTTCGATAATGCTCTATCTACCAGACTCCAAACAGAGATGCTCATAAACCACACAGATAATTGCTCCTGCCAGGCTTCTCTGCCAAATCACACCTCACGGCTTCTTACAGAGAAGCTCTGTCTTCGAGCTAGAAAGCTGCGGCAGAGCACAGACTGTTCTGGTGCTTACAGCATCATCCCCGAGAAACAAATAAACACTCAGGCAAAGCTAATGCTAAGAAGAAGTGTTTAGTTAAAAGGCCTAATGGGGCTTGGCCACTGAGAAAAAGAGTCTAAGTCCCAGTGTCTGGTGATTTCCACCACACCAAGCAGACACACGCCCAGCCCTGTGATAATTCAGTGTGCAGAGGATGGAAATAAGCAGAGGGAAGCCACCTTGAGAATAAAACCGTGCTCCAAATGCAGCTTTTCACAGCCACTTTTTGAGATGCAGAGAGGAAAATGATGGTGTCACCTCCAGAAAAGTACGAAAAGGTGTTCTCAGGCGAGAAAGTGCTTTGCGATGTAATGAAGCGCTGACTTTTTTTCCAGCGGCGTTTCAAACCCCGGTGGGCTGAACGGTGGCGAGAGCCAGCCCCCAGCCCCGGGCTGGCTGTGGGGGGGGGTCTGGCTGCCTGACCCCAGCCCGGCACCAGAAGCTTCTCCAGCAGGTCTAGCTGGTGGGGCGCACCACCGCCCTCCGTAACGGAGCCTTTCAGCTCACAAAGCTGACAACAAAGCTGGAAGTGTTGCTATTTCTAACGGGGAATGCCTCCTTTAACAATCACATGCCAGGAGAAACCCTGATATTTGCTGTTAGCTGCTCAGCTCTCATACTTTAAACAGACACTCAAATGCGCTGACATTCACGAACAGAAAGTTGAGTGGACACCGGTCCTCATCACAGCAATTTCAATTAGTTTTGTACAAGTTTCAACATTCAAACACCCCAGAGAAAGCACAGGATGTGACAAAGAGGACTCTGTTAAACAATTAATGTCACTTTCCATTATTGCTTCAGTCCCAATTTACAGAGCAAATAAATCAAAGTCACCACAGATGAAGCACACTAGCTGGCTAACACATGTCTATTCACAAACGACATGGCAGCAGGAACACATTAGTCAACAAAATGACACTGCGAGATAACCTCTTGAAGGTTTAACTACGCTGCTGCTCCTAATTGTCCTAAATTACTGTTTACAAAGAAACACAATTATTAGATACAGCAGAAACGGTGCTGAGGGGAGATGCGGAGGGAGAGATGGTCGGGTACATCAACGTCCGAGCAATAATCACCAAAGCAGCAGCTTTCTGCTTTGCTCTCGCAGCCTGAGTGTTGGTGTTGACAGCACTGGGGAGATGCAATGCCGTGGCCAAATGCAGGCTCTTTCTTTCACGGCTTCAGCACTGTCATCAGAGAAGTTCGTGTTTCAGACCGGTATCCAACCCCCGCATCACACAGGCTCGGTGGGTCAGGAGGAGCTGAGCACCTTTGATCCCCGTCGAGGTCAGAGGAAGCGCAGTGTGCCCTCAGGAGCTCACTCTGCCGTGCCCCTAACTTCCAAGCAGGCTCACACTGAAAGAGTTTGTTCCTGCCTAAAGGAGGAGATCCCGAGTATTCAGACCACCTAAACGAACTACAGGGTGTAAGAAAAAGGGGTGGAGGATAATCTCGAACATAAAGCCACACAGCTGACACATGCAATTATTAAACACTTCTGAAAACAATTCATAAAGACTGCATCTTGCTAACTAATGGGTCTTTTTAATGCAGAAGCAGTTATGCATCGCTTCCCAGCCACAACACACGAACTTCTAAACATCCTTGTTTGTTGCTTTAACATACAGACATCGGGACCAGCGGTTTTTTTGACCCCTGTACATTTTCACCCTGGTCACCGAACGCATGGGTTTCCATGTTTCTGATAACAAAAGTTTCCAGCATATCCAGAATGGCATTAGTTCTGAAAAGAAATAAGATTTGGCATTGGAGTCACTGTGTGTGGGTGAACAAAAAGGGGAAAGCTAGCTAGGGCTGTAAACTGCCAGAACACCAGCCGACACTCAAAAATCAGTGATCTTGGAGCCTAAAGATCACAGAAAGTTTTAACTGTGCTCTTCTCTGCTTTTACATGCTTTGCTCTAATGCTTTAATATTTCTACAGCATTAAAAATAATTCTCTGTCTGAAAACACTTTATTAGTTGTGTAGCAATCTTACTCTAATTGGGTTTCTGCCTTCAGTAAAATGTCTCCAGAGATATTCTCTCTTTGGCCAGTGAAAAGCTACAAGAAATGAGTTGATAATTTACCCACACAAAGGTATTTAAATCCTCTACCCCTGACAATTCTTTCTTCTTTGCTTATTGTGCCTATTGATGGAGCCAAGTTCACCTCGTGTTTAGCATTTTATGTCTATAATACATGTTACTTGTCGGCAATCCCATTGCAGATGCCTAAGACTGAGCTGTAACGGAGACTCGGCCACCTTGTCTTTCCCATGCACCAATCCCTTCTTGAAAACCTTGAAGCCAGTGTGCAGAGGTCCAGACACAGGGCTCTACTGTAGCTCTCTCGCAGTCAGCCTGGGTATGCTGATTTACTCCAGAAAAGGGTCAAGTCCATTATTTAGAAAATCTTTTCCAAATGTTAACAGTATCTCCCAACATCTTGCCTCTGGTTGATTCCCTCCACCTTTCATTCGGGATCACTTCATGCACAGCCTTTGCTCACTGTATCTCACGGAGTGAAATCGGCTAAGGAATGATGATGATGCTCTAAAGTTTCTTTACCGATAATTTGAACAGTGCAGGGGCCCATCTGAAAGATCAGGGCCTAAACTGCGATACTAATCCACAGCCCCGAGGCGCTGAGAGCAGTGGCAGATTGCCACATCTTCGTAAAAAAGCCCAGAAAACTCTGGGACAGATCCGCAGCTGGTAGAAGCTGTCACCACTCCAGCAGCCCAGCTCGGTAAGCAATTCAGAGCAGCCAGGTGTACAACTGAACTCACGAGGGATCACCATTTCAACATATCGACTCATTTCTCCTCAGTAGCCTAAGATCTATTCATAGCACAATTAACAAAGAAAATAAAAGATTTTCCTCCAGCTGAAAATATCTGAGTGATCTAAAAATACTAATACATTATGGCACTGCATTCAAAAGCACAAAAATGACTTGTGAGCACATCTGGGACTTCCAACGGACTTAATTCTTTAATGACACATTTCTAAACAAGAACGTCCTTAAGATTCACACTACTAGGAGAAATGAGGGGTACAGATTCGCCCCTTTTTGCACATCGGGATGCAGAGGCACCCAAAAGCTCAGCAACACCACCCCAGCCCTGAGCACCTCCCATCAGCAAACATGCAGGAGCAGGGGCAAATGGTATCTCAGCCTGGCCCCACAAACCAAGCTTTGCCACCCGAGGACAAGGAGCCGCAGGCTGGGCAAAAGCACAGGGAAGGCAGGAGCAGGGAAGGCATTAGGATGCAGGCTGGGCTTCCTCCTCCCACCAGCAAAAAACGAGAGCTGAGGTCAGGGACGGTGAAAGGGAAGAATTACAGCCCAAGTTTTCCCTCTTCTGGAGCAGCAGGAGCCAACCAGCCACAGTACTGGCACAGACGGTGCTGTCATGGTGATTCTGTTGCCTTCTCAACATGCTGTCCAAGGCAAGTGTCTCCTTCTCCTCGACTTAGAGCTGGCCGTACCTGGCAGTATATTCTTCCAGGGCCAAAGAGCAACCAGAGGTCCAAGTGGAGAATCACCTGTTCCACTGTAGCTGCTCACAACCAGTACCATGCCACCATATATTTCAGCTTTTATTTTACTGTTCAACTACTTTGCAAATCCTCAGGCGTCCTGCGCTGGCTTACAGTAAAAATCCACATGATGCATTTGCATTAGAACGTTTTTCCAAGGTCTGTTAGTCTGGTCCCCAAGAGACACTCCCATAATTGAAATGCTTAAGTCCAGAGCTACCAATTATCTTTAAAAACAAAATGGAGTCCCACTAGGAGAAAATTACAGCCAGGTTTCTTTATATGTGGTAGAAATGTGGGGATTAATTATCACCACCCCTGTGCAAATGCCTTTAGGGTATGGGAAGGAAACAAGAGATCTTCTTTTCTTGAAGGAGACAGCTATACTCATACTTCTTACATGCACCTGTAGGCAAAGACTGCTCGAATCCAGAGCTTGCCTTCTGATTTCGGCAGTCCCATTGCCCAACGTATGGACCGCGTATATATATCTCATCTGTAGAACCAACCACATCTCTTTATTTATGTAAAAGCTTCACTCCAGCTGGATTTCTGGAGATCTTGTACAGACCTGAAGTAATATGCATCTGCCCCAAAACAATGTTAAATAAATAGTGTAATTGTACACAATGCAGGTACTACAATGCTTAACTTCCAGAGTTAGGTCCCTGGAGCTGAAAAAACTCCCAGCACCGCTTCCAGGGACATTATGGCACCACAAGAAGGACCTGTGCAAGGTCCACAGGCTGCAGGAGACGGGACCACCTGCAGCATCCATTTCCCCCCTCCCTTCCTTCTCCAGGGTATAACAACATAGAAGTAACAATATTTTCTGTTATTCATATGCTCAACAAGGTGCATTTTTCTAGTCTCAAAAAGTTCTCATGTTTAATCTCGGTATCTGAACTCAGCCTACTTTCTCCCTGGAAGAGAGACACGCTCTACTCACATTGTAAGACTTCTGTTGAGTATCTGGGATTAAAGCATCAAAATGCAAAAGCAAGGCACAGGCCATTTGCAAACAGGGTTTTCTTTAAGATCATGCCCTTGATCACCCAAAGTAATGCTGCCATAGCTCCTGTGAGATGGACTATCTTTTCAGGTGAAAAATCTCACCTTTCTGTTCTAAGCTAAACATGTCAGTTTAAAAGAGCCTACTAAATATTCTTCTACCACAAAGTCACTTTTTTTATTGCTTCTAACGAGTTGTTGCAGTTCAGAAGTTTCTATTACAGCCTGGCAATTAAGTTCCTAATAAACTGAAGAGCTACTAATTGACTTGTTCAGCTCACAAACTGAGGATCCAGCTAGCAACCTGTAACCCGTTTTACATCTTCTGACCAAAATTCATTCACGTTTTGCAAGCCATTTCAATTTCATTTGTGTAAACTGCATCCTTCCCCTCTATGATAGTAATCTTTGATTCCGGGGAAAAGACAAAACAAAAAGTCACCTGAGAGCAAGCTATTGTGCCGCTGACTCTGTTAAGGGGACCAATGATAAGATATTGCTGTGCGCAAATCGGTGTACCGGTGGTAGATCCAATATCAAAAATTTATGGTAATTGAAACCACAGAATCTTTGGAAATGCAGTCAATTTGACTCAGTATCAAAAGGTCACTCTATTCAATTTATACCTGATTCTGAGCACAATACTGAGAAAACACCTGAAAGCAAATCATCAGCAGTCTGGGCCTCAACATTTACTGACTACATAGGCTAATTTGCTGATTACTAAATAAATGCATTATCTATGTTTTGGACTGTGCTAGCTCATCAGAGAGGCTTTTTAACTTGTACGGGACTTGACACCGTCAAAGCATTACCAAACCTCCTGCCAGGAACTTCACGTCCGTAACGCTGAGGCACGCCGTGGACATACTGTTGTGCTGCCTTGCGCAGTGCCAGGGAAGATGTCTGGTCTTCATGGGTGGGGAACTGCAGCAGGAGAAGACCTGGCAAGTTCTGTCTAGCCCATGGCAGGCTAGGTTTGGGCAGAGCTCCACACTGAAGCACAAAACTCTACCTACATCTCCAGTGGGCAAAAACAAGAGCAGGGAAAGGGCAGATGTGTAAAATGGAAGAAGAGCCTGATGAAGAGCCACAGAAGAAGGAAAGGCTGGGAGTTTGCCTTTGCTCTGCAAGACGGCCAGAGAAGCAAAGGGGAGATGAAGTTTGCTTGCTGCCAGCACTGGTGGGGAAGCCTGGGTGAGAAGAGGAGGAGGCGAGCTGCCGCTGGGCAGGGGGGATGCAGGGCGGGCAGCCCGACTCACGCGAGCAGCTCACTGCCCGGGGTGTGAGAGGGTGGGCAGACCGCCCTTCGAGCCACCACCCCGCAGCTCTCGCCCGGGGCAGCACATCGCGCCTCTCACCCGTCCTCCCCTCCCCTCCCACGGGCAATTGTTCCTTCACGTGGTAACGTCCCGAGCAACAACCCAGCCAGAGATATCTAATTATTACTACACATCGAAAATATACAGGAGGGTAGGGAGTCACCGTTCCTGACCAAGGGTCCCAAATCAGACGAGCCGTAATGGGGAACGAGCACTGCAGAGAGAGGGAGGCAGGGGGAGGAAGGCTACAGGCCACAGCACCTGGCAGGGAAGATGGCTGGGACTCTCTCGGCTGCAGAGCTTTCAGTGACGGTGTCAGCAGTATTTCAGTCCAAGTATTCAAACGCTGCTTGCTCAGATTTATTTATTTACTTGATTTATGGTACATGCCCACACTAATCTCTCTATGCACTGACATGAAATTTTTCAACATTCATACACCTTTGTTAGGCAGTATAGCATGTTCTGGGAAAAAAAGAGCTACATATATTCTGCAGTGATTATTTCACAAATGTAATTGATATAAAAACTTCTTTTTCCTCTTGATAATGGCAGACATCTCTAAAAAATGCATTTGAGTGGTAGTATAGACTTTTCCTTTGCAAACTCAGAAGCATAATCTTGTCACTTTTGTTCATTTTCTATTTCAGTGTTGCACTTGCTTCAGTTTTAATTATATTGGACGTGTCAGGATGTCTGTCATAATCCCTACTTCTTTCTAGAGATTTATGACTCTACACAAATATAAATTATATACAATATAGCAGATAAGTGTTTACATATATTTTTTAATTTTGTTCAATTATGTGAAGACTGTTCTTTGTGTGAACAGAACACACACTCAAAAATTCCTTTTTAAACAGCAAAATAAGACACTTCTATCTGGTGCTTTTACTGTTAGAAAATTGGAATTTAATTTGACCAGGAAATTAGCATTTGTAAAGTATCAACTTCATTAAATGCTTTTTATGATGTTTTAATTTTTCAGCCTGTTCAGCTTCATCAAGCCTACCTCCATGCCTGTTGAACAGGTACGACAAACACAAGTCATGTCTCACAGGAAGAAAAACACTGGTTTTCCTTAGACCTGCAGCATGAATGGATCAGTACATCATTAATACATCTGGGCTTCCCATCAGTTTTTGTTGTGATCTAACTGGAAGGCTGCCATCTGGTTTGAGCTCACTAGAAGAGTTTATTCAGACACAACACAAAAACTTGTTCAAAAGGCTAAAGATGCATTTACTCTCTATGTTTCACCTATGTAGCTATAGTCCTGTCTCTAAGTGTCACAGCAATGGTTCCAACACCCTCCTGGTACACACCAGCAGATGTGTTGCGTGACACACATACCATCTACAGAGGTGGTTTAGCTAGGTAAAATAAACAAAGACAATAGACATTAGCCCTAAAAAACCTGCGAAAATCGCCACAAAGGGGCAAAATATGTATCTTTAGATATGCGTGCTCCACTCTTACGAGGCAAAAAAAGTTTCAGCAAACCTCAGTGGCATTCCTGTATCTAAGGAGATGCTCAGCTGAGAGGACACCCCAGGTGCTCATCCTGTGAGTGTCCTAGGCTGAAATCAATAAAAGACTCCTTTATAATGAAGCACTAAGTGAGAATGTGGAGATGCCACAGTAAGGAAGGTGCTAACAGGTATTGGGTTTAACACAGCACAGATCACAGGTGCATTTTCCCAGGCTTTTCATTTTGCTTTTACAGTCCCATTAAAATAAAATGGAAGCTTGCCCCAGCAGGCAAATAAGCCCTCGCCTCAAAAAGCAGCGATTGAACAGTGCATCCTGGTTAACCCCTACAACGACCATGGACACTCTTCAGGATGAGGAGACGTGTGTGAACTTTCTGCTGGTTAAGCATCTGGATTCATTTAGATGCCTCATATCATCTTTAACTATGTATTTCCTTAATTTGTCACTAGGTGCTAAGACTTTAATGTTCTTTCAGTGCAATTCTGTGTATGCAAATAGATCGTAAACGAGAGATGGTGATTTTAAAACAGAAAACTTAAAAAAAAAAATACAGATCACAGAAGAAGTGTCTGTTGCAAAGCCTCCTCTAGAGGCATGTCCACCGTTGGTTTGTTTCTAAGTTTCGTGGAACTCTAGTCTTCAGAGATCACGTTGATAAGACGGGGTTGACACTAAAATGTAAAACTGATTTGCTAGTTTACACTAAGGCTACCTTGTTCATTTACCATCAACCAGCCTAGCAGTTATGTAGCACATGCGTACTGTGGTGCACACCACAGTTCCCACTGCAGTTGCCTCTCTTCTGTTTATTTCCTAGTCAAAACTGAACATATCGCTCATTTTCTGCTAGTCTTTTAAAAAAGTGCATGTTCCTGATCACCAGCCCTCCATCTGTACGATGTAAAATATCGTATTTTTCTTTGTGAGGCATTCATGTTAACCAGTCCTTTTTTCATCAGAAATGGTGAACATCAACCTGGGCATTTTTTTGCCCTCTTTAAAAATGACCCATAACAGGCAGTCAAGTCCAGCTGTACTTAATCAATGCACTAAATATCATTATTAATTAGGCTATAAATTCCAATAGGCACGGACTGTCTTTTTGTTATGTGTTCACACAACTCCTTTCACAATGGTGTCCTGATTTACAATAGGGCTTCGAGATACTGCCACAGTACCTACAATAAATAATTCGGGGTACTTCTATTTAATCCTGCTAGCAACCAAAAGAAGAACTTGGGTCCAGATGTTCAGCTGCTGTAATTTAGGGCCTCTCCACAGGTTTTAATGGAGTTATGCAGATTTACACCAGCTGGGGACCTGGTCCTCTGCTCTTTGGGTATGTCGATGCTGAAGCTGAGAGCAGCAGCTCCTGCATACTGTATCTGTACCAAGCTGTCCTGGGACTAACAGCAGTCCAGCTAGAGACCAGTAAGGGCTAATTCTTCCTCCTTATCAATTGAGTTTTGCAGCTAAGCACTACATTGCTACGACTAAGAAGGTAAGTTTGAAAGTGACTTGGGTTCATCTTGCCTACAATGCGGTTGATGCTAAGCTCACATTCCCTACTGGAAATGCACCGACATATTTATTCATGTCAAGTGCATCTTAAATTTATAAGTTATCCCCACTGAAGTTAACACACATCATAATTTGAGCCTATGTAGCTGCTAGATGCACAGCCAAAACCCCAGGGGATGTGCCTAGCCCCAGGAATAATAAGTAAATTGCAGCCATTTGAATACTAAACCAGAGGCGGGACCCTGCAGATCACTGGCTTCAACACAGCCTACGTTTCCCTGGCTCAGATGACCTCCCTTCACATCAAGACATTTTGCCCTGCCCTATCAGCACTCAAAATAAGGGGGAAGAAAGAGAGGAAGGGAGCTGTGGACTGGAAACAGCCCAAGATGAAAGAGCCGCACTCCTGATCCAGCATCCTGGGAAGGGAAAACTTGTTTAAGTGGCACTTCTGGGGCAGAAGGCTGGAGCTACTGCCATTAACCCAGGCAACGCGACCTCTGTTTCCACCCTCTTCAGACAGAGGACGGGATACTGCGCCCAAGTCTTGCTCAGCTGGCTGAGAGGAGCAGGTGGGACCACTCGTGTTTAGGTAGCAATAAAAACCTGTTTTGTAAACATATATGAGGATTGCACACACATCACCAGAGAGAAGGGGAGGGAAAGGAAAGGAGAGAGAGGAAGGGGAAGGGGGGAGAGAGAAGAAAGTAAACACGGTTGCACTTCTTGTTATATGTTAGGAGAGGGGGACCATATAGTATTTCCAGTAAAAAAGAGCTATCTGTAAGTGAATGATACTGCAAAGTTTTCTCCCTCTGAAGCACCGAAGCAGCAGCGTGCACTGAGCACCGCAGTGTTTTACAGCGGCACGTGGCCTTGCCCCTGTTCCGACAGCAAAGCGTGCCCGAGTGCCGGCAGCACAGGGAGCAGAACGCCCACCCCAGCTTGGCTCTCCTGGGGGCCGCAGCAGCACAAACCAAGCGTCACCCAGCGAAGCCCATGGAGTTAAACCAGGACAGATAAGCCTAAGTGAGAAGTAAATCAGGCCCTTTATGATTGCCCCACCTTCCCCAACAAAAAACTAAATACGTTCCTTTTTCCTCAGACACATTGATAGCAATAGCCTGACCTGCCCCAACTGGGTTTCACCGGTGGCAACGCAGAAATACTTATTTCCATTAGGCTGCGTCTATAAAATCCTCCTTTCAGTTCCTGTGCTTCTACAATTTCCAAACAGCAAAGCCTGACATTTTGGTCTCTGACAAGCAACGCTTAATACTGGGACATTCGAAAAAAAAAAAATCCATACAAAGAAAGCTCTTAAGACAAGATAGGCTGAGCGTTTTCACCACAAATGGTTTGTTTCAGCTATCTCTCTGCCTTCTGTAAGACGGAAATCAGACAGCTTACTGGCTTAGCTTGTTAGGCCAGGTTAAAGGGATGCAACGCTGAAAGGCTCTTACAGAAGCTTACCCTTGGACTAAAAATAGCAGGCACTAGAGAATTATCTTAAATACTACCAAACTTGTTCTGCACTGTGAATGCAGATAACTGTAATATGTTTCCATTTTTGGTAGTTTTAGAGCTTTTTAAAGTTATGCTCGCTTTAGCTGACTATTTAATTAGTTTCTGATTCTATTTGCCACTTTTTTCTCTCAGAGATATAGCCTGAGGGGTACTTTGCCTATGAATCCTTTGTATTTAGCAGCGTTGCTATTGTTAACATCTAATGAGCTGTTGGATTTGCCAAACACTCGGTATAGGTACAAACGCTTCTTTGAAATATAAATGTTTAACACATAGCAAATAGCAAATCAAAAGATACTCTAACGCGGCATCCTCACTCTCATTGCGTGTCTCATCAAAAGAGAATAAAAATAAAAATCTGCTTTATTACATTTAATTCTGCAATCCCAAAATGCGTATCTGAGTGAGACATTTTTAGCTCATTGCCTGGAACTTTAGAAGAAAACTAAATGATTTTTGATACCATAAGAGGACTCGCACATATGGGCAAGGCTCCACGGTCTAACGCAGTTCCCTGCCAGCTGAACTGTGGAGCTATCAGTGTTTCCTTTGGGGAAAAACTGCAAGATCCTACAGTTTCTAATGAAGCCACCTCATCTTTAAAACATATAAAATGAGCTTTTTTTTTTTCAAGGCTACAAGCAGTTCTCTTTAAGCAGTCTTAAGCAGGATACATGTTCATCTGCTCTTCACTGAAACCCATGACAAGATACCAAAACAAACTCCAAAGCAACGCGCAAAACCTTCTCAGTCCTTAGACACATTCTACTCGTGCTACAGCCAGTCTGAAAGACATCGCCGCAGAAATCAGTCATGTAGTGTAGCATCCCTACTGCTGTTGTTGCCTCAACCCTCTGCACTTCGGCAGGTGACGCTATCGTGGGTATTCACTGTACGAGCACAGATCGTGAACTTCACCGGATTCAAGCCGCAAGTGCCTCCGCACATTGATTCCTGCCCATTGCCTTCCACACGATGTCCCAGGTACTACACCAGTCACTGTTAATATAGTTTAAAACCCCCACCCTGAGTAAGGCCGACTTCTAGAAACAAATGCTGGGCAAGGTCAAGCTAAAACCCAACCATTCAGCTGAACAGAAGTTCCTTCCCTTATTGGGCAGGTGTCGCACCTGACTGCCGTGGAGCTGGCAGAGCCTGTCCTCTCAGACACAATTTTTCTTTGACTCTCTTTTCAGGGTGAGAAATGTTTTCACTCTTAAATAGTGGTGGAATTCACAGATTCCCTCACCAGATATATACCCAGTGCCTTCATAAGCTCACGCGTAGTGGCACAACCTAGCCACATGTCTCACAACTGCCATTAAAACCCTCCATATGTCTTCATTTGGGAAGCAAGATTTCTTTTTGAGTCAGGAGTTAAGTTCACAGCCTCTCTGTCAAATAAACAACATGTCTGTTGTCACCTGGCTGCTGAGCAAGCCCTGTCTTTGAAAATATGCACTCGGTGAATTTAGCCGTCTATTTCTCAGCCTTTCCTTCCACAGTCATGCAGCAAAAATAATGCTCCATCTTCATTACGATGATTAACATTACTATCCACCTCCTGCAATTTAAGTTTCTCCTGGTTAAGTGTCACTCTAGCACTACCAAGACAACAGCCCTATTGCACTGAACATTCTACAGTCACATCGCAGGGGAAAGTACCTGCAGAAAGTACTCACAGTTCAATCAGAGAAGACCAAGAAAGGAGGATCATAATCCTCGCTTTATAGCAGGGGACTTGATGCGCAGAGGTTAACCAACTTCTCCAGGCCAGAGAGCACCCACGGGCACGGTGGAGGGCAGGGCTCCAACCAGCAACACCAGCCTCCTCTTCCAAGCAGGGGACAACATTTCACGGATGTCAACAGTGCCCACAGTCCCTAACTCAAAGCACCTGCAGCCGAGTTTCCAGCTTCCAGAAGAGGACTGAAAAATGGTTGTCAAGTGTGTTGAGGTCACAGCAACATAACTAAGGGGAGGCTCATTTTGTGCACTCATGAAAATTGGTGATTTTGCCACTTTTTGTACAGAAAAAGTCCCCATCATATTTGCTCACTTATTACTGGCATTGCAGAATGGAGTTTTCCAGAGAAGGTTAACACAGAGAGAATAGTGAATGGCCACAACAGAACAAGGCTGGTGTGGCACATGTCCCTCCACACCAGAAGGCCACAGGATGCCTGTACGACATAGCGGATGTAGGGAGAAAATCAGCGTGCTAGAGCAAAGGATACAAGTTGGGACCAGTGGGAAGGAACATGGCCACGCCTGAGTTCAAAAGTAACCATGGAGACCACCTAGCTTAACATGGAAAGCTGGGGCAACCCCCCCAGACACAGGAGGAAGAGGCTACAATAGAACAGCAACTCAGCAAGTGTCTTGGGAAAACAAAGGGTCCACAAAAGGCATTGTTTGAGTGGGGCCCTCTCTTTGCATAACTTACTTCGGAAAGATAAAAACGAAAGATAAAAACGAGAGAACACCCAAAGCTGGTCGGGTAAGTCATTACCTGTACAGATAGTCACGCAGATAGGTTTGCCCCAAGGAAAGATAATCAGGAGAAAGTGAACTGAAGGTTCCGCAGAGTTTCATCTCAAAGAATCCAAATTACTATAAGCCAAATTGGAAAATATTTTACCTTAGAATTTGGACGGTACTTAGAAACAAAAATATTCAGAAAAGTAACCCCTGTTCATCCCCATGAGCTGCCGAGACGGCAGCTTTATTGCATACAGGCCCCAAGGCGCAGAGCCCACGGAAAAGCAGTGCACGGGGTGGCTGACGACCAGACAGACAGAAAATGAGAGAAAAAAAGCTGTTGTGGTGCTACTCGCCTTTTTACTGTATACTTTTTCCATTCTTTTCTTTGCTAGTGAAGAGACTACGCTTTCCGGCTATAGTAATAGCTCAAGATCAGGGATCTGATATCTCAAGATCAGGGACCTTCTGAGTCGAAGTGACAGCCTGAGATGTGGTATTTGTTTGCAGACTTTCGTATGTAAGTGTGTGCCATTCACCACAGCCTGCACAAGTCGTTATGAAGTCCATAGGAAGTCAGACAGCAGCGAAGGAGGAAGAAAGTGTCTCTGGCACAGGATCAGGGATAAAATACTTTCTCAAAGGCATTTGTGGGATATCAGGCAGAGTGAATTGGAATTAGGATGAGGAATTGTGCCATTAACACCAGCAACAGATTAAGTCCTGATGATTTTCCTTGCGTATGAGGTGAGAGAAGACAGGCTAGATATTGTGTGTTTATTGAAGCAAGAAGGTTTGAGATAAGATATAATCTCACCAAATCATAGAATGCAATTTGGAAAGATATTCAAGAGTTACAGATTCTGAATTAGCCGGTTTGTCTAACACCTATAGGTACAATTATGCCCTGATGCAAAACAATTATTGGATTCCAGAGAGGGAGAACAGCAGGTGAAGCGGCCCTGATCCTTCATTAGCTGAGTAGCATTCAGGTCTAGAAAGGACACCTGCACATACCCAGAAGCACAAGTTTTCAAGAAGTAGGAGGTAGACATCTCCAGGAATTTTGGAGTGTACAGGTGTGGCACTGGGAGACGCATTTTCTTTGCACAGAAGCGAGTCAGATGGATTCAAACATTTAAATAGCAGTCAGCAGTATTTTGTAGGCTTTCATTCCAAGTCTGAGCATTTTGATTCCTTTGCTATTGACGACAAGCATGTTATTCCACCACACTGTTCTCCTGCCGTCTTCTGCACACACACAGTTACTCTGCTAAAGACTCTCCCATGAGAAAGGGCTGGCTTACCAGTTAACAGTTTCAAAGCTAAAAAAGATACCATTTTAGAAGCGAACAGAGCATTTGCAATGAAAACTGAAGTCATGCAAAATTTGACCGATTTCTTGTCTTAAAGCCTCTCAAGAGAACCTCGGCTAACCGTGCATGGTTCCTGTGTGTAATGCAGAAGTTTGCAATGAAATTTGCTTTTCTTTTTTGAGGTCAGCCACAGTCAACTCTTACATTTGACTCTCTAAGGATAACAGTGATGAGGACTAATGTGGACTATCTCCAAACCCCAGCACCTTTGATTTTCACAAAGATTTGAATTCTTTTTTTAATTGGAAATATACCAGTATGGTTAGGGAGGGATTCTAAAGAAATAACAGCACATGACGAGTCTTGATTGGAAATGAGCAGAGAATATAATGCAGTTCTGGAAAATACATTTGAGGGATGTCTTCATAAGAGCTCTTTTAAAGATTGATTTTGAGGAGGAACTGGGAAAACCTAGCTGCTCTGTTAAATGGGACAGAAGGGCAATGAGTTCTACTGTAGGATCTCTTCTTTTGCTGACTCAGTGAAGACACATTTGTCATTCAAAGACAAATTAGAAAAGGGCATGGATCGTGCTACATAGATTCTCAGTCTCAGTTATCAGCCAGGTACAGGCAGCTTCCAACGCATCTACCTCCAAGTGCATCTGAAAAAAAAGGCAATCTCTTTTGGTGGATGTGGACAGAACGTCTTTGTCAAAATTTCAGTTTGAGCAAATACTGCAAAGCCGTTTAGCACAGGGAGGATTTGTCCCCGCAGAAATTGACACAAATTCCTTTAGGACAGGGGCAGCCACCCCAACCACATAGCTGGGATTGCCAGCAGATAGAATTAGGAAAACTGGAAGATAACACTGTGGCCTAATGTAAACTCTTAAATCTGCTGTAAACAGAGTGGTAACATTGGCACACAATAAAACTGGTATCTGTCATTGCACTCCCAGAGTAGATGTAGGGAAGGACAAGAGACATGAGTGGATTTTTGTTCATGCCTATCAATTCTGGTCGGGGAAGAAACAAGTGGATGGAAGCTGTGGCAAACAGCTAACAGTATAGTGATGGAGGACAAGCTGAAATGATGGTGTAGGAGGGAGTAATGGGAGATCAACTGAAAGGGTCCAGTTTGAGGTTTCTGCTATGCAAGCGGTGCAACCTGGAGTAACAAACTTGAGAAGGCAACATTCCTGGGTGTTTGTATCTGGACTGACAGAAAAGCCCAGCACCACAAAAGCCATTTTCTGAAAAGTTTCCGACATGCTTGCAGGGCCAAGACAGATCTTTATATACATAATTTTCAAAAACTAGGATCAGGAAATAGGAACCATTACAGGTTGAAGTTTAGGGACAGGTCTTTTTCATTCTTTAGCTTTGGGTCTAAAAAGCAAAGTTTCACAAGTCTAATCTTGTGAGAGATCCAGAAAGAGAACAACCACCTCCGCATAGTGCAGGGCTGCCCCTAACAAGTGCTCTTGGGTCCAGATGAGGTCCACAGAAAAGCAGTTCAAGTGCATCTGGACTGTGTTCACAGAGCTGCAAGTGCCAGGAGCGGGGTTTAAGGTGATGCTCCTGTTCCAGTGGAGAATTAGCCCTCTCTGGCCTATTAGCTCTGACCACACTGGACTTGAACTGACTCAGTGTGGAGACCCCAACATAATTCCGGCTCCCTGGTACTCTGGGGAAACTCCCTGGGTAGTCGCAGCAGAGGGCAGATTCTTGCACACCATTTGGGTCTATACAGGACATAGCCACATACTCCTTCCCAACCCAGTTATGAAAACACAATACCGAGATGCTGACTAACTCCACAGGAACCTGCTTGGTACATTATTGTTACCTCTAGCCAGACCACATAGCCTGGTAGGATACCAGCTGACTCTCCCAGATTTACCCCAGTGTCCCTCCATCATTTTCCCTGTGTTCCTGCAGGAGAGGTTTGCTCTCTGTCCAAACAGAGCCTAGGAGAAACATCAATACTGAGCGAAACCTAATAAATCCACCCACAGCCCCCGTCACCACTATGCAGAGGCATACTTATGGCCTTGCAAGAGCTTGTCCTGATCTGGCTGTAAGAGCACTGTATCAGAGCTAACAGGCCCTGTCTGACCAGTTAAAAAGGGAGCAGAGCATCTTCCAAATGACATTGTTTCATAGCTTCCTAGTATTCTGGGGTTTTTCGTTTAGTTGTTTTTAAAATTTTTTAAATTTAATTATTCTTCTTCTGAGGTCTGGAGATCAACAAGTCTCCATGATGCACTACTTAAGGCAGCTTCTCCCCAGGTCTGGTAGTCCCAAATCATGTTGACACAACTGCAACTTCAAGCCAGCATCCCCTAGCCATGTTGTACATTAGAACTTCATTCCCTGGGCTGGACAAGCTCAGCAGGCTGTAACTGCCTCCACCTAGCCAGGAGGAAGAGGAGCCTGGTGAGACAGCAGTGCTCCCGGGCCTCTGAAGGAAGAATAACCTGAGTTTATCTTCACTCACAAGCCCCAAGGACCAGCTCTTTTCTTCTTTCACTACCTTTGCTCCTTCCCAGGCCTCCAAAGAACGCACCATAAAACAGGGATGGGCTGGTCACTAGTACATACAAAGAGACTATCCCCCTACTGCAGGGTTTTTAGGCATTACCACATGACAAGGAAATAAAGACTGTGTTTAGCAACCAGGAAAAAAAAAAAAGACAATAAAAAGAGTACGGCCTGGCATCACAGTCAAGGAACCTGATATGCTAGGTACTAAAAGGCCACATGGAAGTACTGCAGTTAACCTTAATTCATGGGATGAGATTTTCAGGAGGGTTAGGTATCCAGTGACAACGTTTGAAAAGTAAATGCACAAAGAAGTAATGTGCCGCCAGAACTGTAACAATAAGATTGCATAGAAAGTCATGCCTTATGGATGATTTAGCAATATCATAGACAGCACAGGCTCCAGCAAAAAGAGTGAAATCATCCCTATCTTCCCATTTGTCGGCAGAATTTTAACAGGGGGCTCCTGGGAGCTCTTGGGGGCTCCTCCATGGCTCAACAGACAAATTAACTCATCAAAGGGAAGGTAGGGATGATTAACTAACAAGAGCCCCCTCCAGCCCATCACTGGTACATGGTTATTTCACCCAGATGGTGTTCACCTACCTGAAACTGGTAATGACAGTCTCGGATTGGATTTACAGAAAAACACAGATAATAAGGTGCTGCAAGAGTGACATGATAGGAGTTATTGGTCTGTGATGCTCTAGACTGTGCCAGAGGCAGCAGAGCTGTTTTGTAATGTTAGCCTCTGTTTTGTAACGTTATCCTCCCCACCCGAGAGATTTCCTGCTGCAAATGGGAGACTTGGTCTCCAGAGAGGCATTTGACCTGACCCTTCCTATACGGGAGTGGGATCAACAGCAAACAAAATGACAAGAGACGGCAACACTCCCATCACATCCAAGCAGCAGCAGCTTGACACCCTTTCACTGGAAATGGATGAATGTCTCTGTAGTGTTAAGGACCCTGCGATATTTTCTTATGCCTTAGAAACAAAACCTCACAGTTTTTCTGGCTTTTCTCCAGATGCAATTGAGGTGACAATTGGTAATGTTTTGCCTGATATCTTCATGCCAGCGTGACAAGCGCTTGTTGGGCTTTTAAGGACAGTCAATACAGCCAAGACAATCTGCACCAGTCGGGGGGGG
>Ga0065711_1038034_pt1 | contig 19226 bp, 15 predicted proteins | sample Hoacrofraction12_FD_59098 | JGI IMG/M metagenome (GOLD analysis project Ga0065711, IMG submission 59098) | Hoatzin crop microbial communities from Cojedes, Venezuela - Epithelial fraction 12 v2 (version 2) | ecosystem: Host-associated > Birds > Digestive system > Esophagus > Crop | place...
TGGCGGCCGGCGGGGGGGGGCGACAGCGCCTCGCCGGGGCCACCGGTTCGAGGCCGCAGTGGGCGCGTTCCGCCCCGGGGGCTCGGGGAAGGCGGGGCTGGTGACCACACACGTGGGTTTTACTATTTTTCTAAAATAAAAAGCGGCAAAACCGGGACACATTGCCCCAAACATCCCCACTCCAATAAGAAAGCGCTCCAATGCTGGAGACCGCCTGGTTGCCACATGTGTCAACCCTTTGGGGGACAGCAGAGAAGGGCCGGGGCTGCAATCAAACATGGTTTATTCACCATGTGAGCACTGGCTCGTTGGGCTGGACAGGAGGCAGCGAGGGAGATCCTGCACTAAGAGAAACTCAAATCTGCCAGGCAATCCTGTAACACAGTGAGAAATTCAACATCACCCATCCCGTCCAGCACAAACCAGTAACAACCACGACGAGCATCAGACATCCATAACTCTCGCCATCAACGTTCCATCAAACCTAAGCACTGCTTACAGAGCAAAGAGCTAAAACTGGCAGGCGGGTCCCAGTCACAGCCCAAGCCTCACTTTACACGCTGGCCACCACACTGTTTGCTACACAGCCTTGTAACGTAAGCCGAGGATCTTGTGCTCATCCATCCCATCCACCCCAGGCAGGGAACACGGCTCTAGGCAATATTTGTGCCCAAATCTAGGGCCTGTTAGCCCTGAACATGCTCAGCTGCTTAGTTTGGACCCTGCCAAGGTGGAAAAATGAGCAAACACCACACACAGAGGGCGTGGAAGAGGATTCAAGTGCCTGTGCAGCTCAGTATTGTGCTACAGGACCAAGTCCTGCCCCCTCTCCCTGCTTCCCAGCCCAACTGCGCTGTGGTTAAAATACTTTCTTATTTAGTATTTAGACAGAAATTACTCCTATTTCACTACATTGCCATTAACATCAGCCATTAAAAAGATGAAGAAATGTGTGCAAATGTACCAAGGAGAAATTGTTCCGCAGTCTGTTTTTTCTATGAACACCTGATACTCACATTTAAAAAAAACAACCATGTAAAGTCAAATCCCATCAAAACAGAAAATTGACACAAATTTTAATATTTATATATTTTAAATCAAAACACAATTAAATATAGTATGTTTTAAGTACATGAATACTTGGGCATGAGAGAAATAAGAGGTGGTACATAGTACCAAAAACCTATACACAGCCTTTTTTGCTTCTTTATAGACAATACAGTGTATCTCTATACAGTCAAATATTGCAACAGAATAACACTTGCTAGTCAATCAAGATATTTGGAACATTGGAGATGATTTGAGCTCTTTGCAAAGTGATTTTTTTTTTGCACAGGTTTGAGGAAAAAAGCAATCATAAGATTAAAGTAAAAAAAAAACCCAGAAGTGTTGTGTACTAACAATGCAGCAATAACGTAACAGTGAGACACAGAGCGCTTCTGATACCCTGAAAAATCAATTCACTGGGGAAAAAACAAAACAAAAGAAAAAAACAACCAAAACAGATGCTGTGTAACACAGTGGCTTTTTACTTCAACTAAAGGTCTGCAAGTTGCAAGTGTTGATAATGTCAGGGAGAAGGCGAGAGGTCACCAAAAATTATTTTTCTTTGTAAACCAAACATCTGGGAATTAGATACTGTGTTGGCTGGAGGACAAGCTATGGAGAATGGCAGCAATTGCTTTTTTCCTTGCTCATGGGATGGAGAGGGAAGAAAATGGAGCAGTCTGCAGGCGAGACTCCCCCGAGAACACGGGCTGCGCTGGGAGCCACGGCCTGGGAGCAGAGGGCTGCCGGGGCCACGGCTGGCCCTGGGGTCAGCCCTGCGCTGGCAGCAGGGCATCGGTGTGTGCAGGTGCAAGAGCTCGACAAGGAAGGGTTACACCGCCCAGGCTTCGCTCCTCAGCACTCCACGCTGCCTTCAAAGTTAATGTAGTTATGAAGTAAAATACATTTATCTTACAGTTTAATACGCATCTATTTCAAGTAAGGAAAAATAAAACTTCAAACTTTTTAGGTCATTCACTGCCAATAAATTCACCGTTTCAGGTTCACTTCTCCAGTGGCCAATGTCGGGGACACACCCCACGGCCTTTCCAATTATGTGTTTAAAAACTACAAGTAGTAGAGCTAGAAACTACAGCGAAACCTTTCCCTCTGTTCTGGCTTGTGTCCCATTCCAGGCATTTTGCTTAAAAGTCTTTTTGCGACAGGGTCAAGTATTTGTGAAGCTGATCACTGTTTCTCAGTGACACTCTCGTAAACTGCATCTTCGTCTCTTGAAAAGCCATCATTACTGTGACTGCCACGTACAACAGGAAAAAGTGTTTCTTCACGCTCTGCAGTGGAGGTACACACGATTGCTTCTTTTTAATTCCTCCTTATAAACGAGGGAGATTTCGGCGGCTGGAGTGAGAGTGCTTTGTTTTTATTGGCTGTGTTAAAGAATCCACCAAAAGGGAAAGTTCACTCATTCTCGAAGCAGAAAACCAGATTTCCTGTCCTGGCGTTTCTAAAATCATAGCTGGAAAAGGAAGGACAGGGTTAGAGTTCATTTTACCCTACAACATACAAGGCAATCGCTCAGTAGAAAGACATTTTGTGTTTAAAAATGCTGAAGCCAGGTATGTTTATGAGTCTGGGAGAGGGAAAAAATCCTAATCCCACAAACACTCAACCGCCTGATTACTGTAACCACACTTGCTTAACTGAATCCAGAGCATCTGCAGCCACTTGATATTTCTAAATACTGTGCTGAGAGACCTTTTCATCTAGCCAGGCTGGAAAGATATCGTTTGCAGCCAAGCTATTAAGTGAAATCATTACAGGAGTCATTTAAATGTGACCACTCTATTCAAAAGCAAACAGTCACATAGTGAACCATGGATCCACCCGTTCGGGTCTTATCACTGGGCTTTGGCACATGTTTACCTTCAATAATCAAAAAAAGTCTAAGTTAATTTTAGAACAGTCAGATGCCTGAAAGCCAGAAGTACCAGATATTAACTTGGTAAACTGCCGCCATCATTATTTCACAAAATCTAACTGTTGCATCAGAACTGGGGTTTTTTGTTTGTTTTTAAGCAGAGAACACCTGGACTTGTATTAACAACAAAGTTGCTAGCCAGCAACACACAGCTTATGGACAGGGCTACTGGGTCTTTTCTGAAGCGCAGACACAGCACTGAGTAAATTAGCACACCCAGACAACTTTCCAGCTGTTGCGTTTTACTGACACTTCAGGCACATATGCCAGTGTTCATTAACATGAAACAGCAAGTGTGAACTCAAGTAAGGAATTACAGTATTGACCCTGCAACACAAACCACTCTTCACTAATAAGGCAGGTTGTAAAGACTCCAAACGAACAAAGACAATTTTAAAGCTTGCACAGGAGAACACTACAGGTATCTGTTACGAAATTCCCAGAGCAGCACGTGTAGGCCGGAACACTTCCAACCTTTGTTTCTTCGTATCATGCCATGCTAGTTTGAACATTTACCAGCGTGGGTTTCAGAGCACTAGGAAGGCAAGCAAGAGCTCTGCTCCTCCCACAGCCTGGCTTCAGGCAGATAAAGATAGGCAGCCTTTCCACCCCCTCACCTTCGTAACCTTCTCCGAAGGCTGTTCACATTGCGCCTGCTGCATAACGTCATTGACTATCATCTTTGCTATCCTCCAAGCCATCTCTTCTTGAGCCTGCCATAGAAAAAAACATCCCAAAATACAGATAGCTTCACATTCTTAAAATAAAAAACACAGTCCTCTCAGCATAATCCACACACTCCACCTCGGAGACGTGGTTAACCTTCACAACTCAGTGACTTGTAGTAAACGTACCCTCCCTCGATGGAAATGCACCCTGTTTCCATGCACAGCTCTAACTTCAGTTATGGTCAGTATTTATGGCTTGATGCAATTTCCAAGAGAGCTAGTGAAGTTTTTAGACTTATTTATTGAGCACTTGTCCAAGCCCCACCGCAGGGGGAAAAAGCAGCCTGTAATCCATGTACAGTGGTCACTCCACAGTAAAAGACACAGAACAGCAGCATTTCCACTCCTATCTGTGGATGTATCTCATAAGAAAAACCTTGACTGTAAGCACACAGTTAACCATTGTATTAGTTGAACCAGAAAGCACTGGCAAAAATCAGACTAGCTTCAGGATTAGGATCTTCAATACTTCGTTTCCCTGATCTACACTGTAAAGGAAGTCACAAGGACAACATAAAAGAGGACGCACCTCATCTGTGTTTCCTTGAACCCATTTCTTCATTGCTTGTGAAAACATGGACCCTAATTGAGATAAAAGACAGCAGGCAAGGTGTATTAGCAAACTCTGTGGCACACAGCTACAAACACTCATTCCTCTCCTTCCATCCTTCTGAAGGGTTCGCACTGCAGGCGCTGGGGAACACGAAGCTTGGCATGGAACAGAAAGGATTACACGGAGCCATGGTCCATTGGACACTGAACTCAAACCACTCCTCTTTACCAGAGCTGAAAAGCAGCATTAGCAGCAGACCCCAGACTGGGTGGGCAGCATGGGGACAGCTGAAGTGCTTTTTCATCTTGAGACCAAACCTTTGAAGGTTTGATCATCAGCTCAGCTACTAGCAGCTTACATCCCTGCCAGGTTCCATCGACAGCTCCAACTCCCACAGGCTGCTCCTACTCCCAGGAGCCCAGCTGCACCAGAAAAGCAGAATCTGGCTAGGAAACTGGGCCACAGGTGGGTTTTGCGTTAGTACAGGACGACCCCTTAAGCATCTCTACATGGCTTAAAACACATCTGGAAAGACTCAAAAATCTTGCTCTTCCTGACGGCAGTAAGGGAAAGCAGTTCTGCAGATGTTTACAGCAATAGAAAGAGGAAGCAAACCTTTTGATTTTTTGACATCGGGCTCTGGTTCAGATTCTCTGATAAACTGTCCCAGGTCACTGACTCGTCCAAACGTCATTTTCCTGAAGAGAGCAGGAGCAAAAGAACCACGCAGGTTACCAAGAGAACGTCAGCATCATGGAAAACTACCAGTCAGGAAAACAAAAAACCCACCACAATCAAGACTCTAGTGTCAGAAGACTGGCATTTTACCAACTACCACCTTCTCCACCTAAAATTGATACATTGGGAAAAGTCTTCCTGCTCCTCTCATGCATCTGAATTTGAAGCGTACCCTAAAAATTCTTGTAGAAACTAGAAGTAGGCAAATGCTCCAATGACTCAATCGTGTCATATCAACATCACACTGTCACAAAATATCATTAAATATCAGCACTCTATGCTATCATAAAAACAGGTCATTATGGAGAAAACGCTTCACAGCCCCTAGAAAGACAGAAGACTGGTATGCAACAGAAAAGCAAGGTAGCTATAGAAACAAAGCACTGCTGTACGAGATCCACTGAGCAGAAGAGCTTTATAACAAGGAGCAACTTCAGAAGCAGAAGCACAGCTGTGCACTCTGCTAAAGAAATGAAGCATAAGCTGCTCTCTGCCATGGGAATAGGGAGGAACCAAAATTGCACATTACAGTATCAAAAGTGCCTGAGCTCACTCTTCTCTGTTCCAACCCCAAATAGGAACTACTTAGCTGTACTTTGGAGTCAAAGAGGAAAAATAACTAGGAGAAAAAAAATAATTGGAAATATTTTTCTGGCTGCCATTCTGCTCAGAGAAACATTCGCTACGACATCGTGTTGTATCACACTACCGGAATACATTTACTTTCAAATATTAAGACTTGCACTAAGATTGCAAGGTCTCGCATTTACGCGTATTCTCAATGCAGGACGACACAGAAAAAATGAAACAGAGGTGAAACACAACTAGAAAGAATGAGATACACTGAATGAACCTTACCCTGCATATGTTCGTTGATATAAAGATTCTGGATCCAGACTTGCAGCATCTACAATTATTGCTTCATCAAAATTTTTCAGGATTTTAACATTAGCCTTTTTGACATTGGACTACAAATAAAAATTCTAAGTATTAGTGCCCGATGCAGACAACTAACAGCTTCAACAAAACTGCTGTTTTAGTGCTTTTACACTTCAAACTCCATAAAGTCTCTAAGCAAGCATAAAAGAATTAGACAGCATCTACACAGCGATGAATTCCTAACTCAGTATGACTTTTTTTAAACACAGGATGATAAAGTTATACGAACAGAGCCAAAGACACATCGTACACGTCAGCATACCTATGTGTAAGGACTGCTGACTCAGCATTATTGACCGAACAGATCTGTGTGCACATGCAGATTGTCTGTTTGTGAGTACGTAACACTGAACTACCTCTAAAGCTGCAGCAGCTTCACTCATCCCACTCCGGCCCTTGGTAAGCAATTCCCACACATGCTATGCTTCCCCCACACGCAGAGAACAAACATTTATCTTTCAGCCTGAAGTATTTATGTAAGATTATGAAAAAAAGCCAAGGAAACATTAGCACAACAGTAGGGAGAGCAGAAATGCACAGCAATCTATCAGCACCCGAACACAGAGCAGAAACCTTTCTGGCAGCTGCCTTGCCAACTCCTTCCCTGCTGCTCTGCAGAAGTGCTGTTCTTTATGCAAAAATATGCAGAGGCCCGGAGATTCTCCTATTCAGATAAGCAGCAACGCACACCACAAAACGGGGCACTTCATTTCCTAAATTGTCCAAGCAAGCCAATTACCAGCAGCTTCCTGCTCAGACTATCAAGCAGCAGGGTATTTCAAGAACACAGATTTTATTCCTCACTTTCTAACTCCCCCTTGCAAATTAGGAGGTTTAAAAATATTGCAAGCAGGTAGTACAGCTTCCAAGCTGCCTGAAACACTGTACATCCACAATGTTGGTCTAGATACTGGATTTAAAGCCCGTGGTAGCACTGCAGCATGCAATAAAAGCAACTCAGCAAAAGCTGTTCTAGCTTAGCTTTTCTGCTCTCCGCTGGGCTTGCAGTTTGCAAGCTGACCTGGTTACAGATAAGCTAGAATCTGCTTATCCTCTCTTCTTTCACATCTGAATTCAGCAAAGCTAGAATTTTTGGAACAGACAACTCTTGGTTAAAAACAGCTCTCTGACGTTATTGCGATGATTTCAGAGCACAATGAGCTCCACGGCCCGTTGCTGACGCTCGGCCCACACGGGAACACAGCTCTCGGAAAGCGGCACCACGAAAGGCAATAAAAAAGAAAGATGCTGGCCCGCAACCAGGGCGCCGCGCAAAGCAAGCACTCAGCGGATGTTTCTCGGTGACTCCGGAAGGGTAAGCGAGCCGAAGGAGCCCAGTCCCTTTCTCATTTCTGCAGAGTACAGCGAAGCAGCAGCCACATGGCTCTAACCACGCTTAATGAACGATTACAACGCCTTACCCAGCAAGGGACTTTTTTTATGCCCAGCTTTACAAACTACATACGTGCAAACAAAATTCAGGCATCACCCCCCAGCTCGGAGCAATACAGCCAAGTGCTAGAGCTCTCGCTTGGAAAGGGCAGGAGTCCATCCATCCTGTATCCGAGCAGCGCGACCAGCTAGCTTGGGGACGACAGCAGGGACGAGTCTGCCGAGACCAGCCAGCAGCCACCACCTGTACTAACTGTCACTGCTCTGTGCGCGAGCGGACAGATGCCTTAAACCCCAGACCGAGGGGACTTTGCAGAACAGAAGAAGATCTGGCACTTCAGCAGAGCTGAGCACACAAAACTTGCACATTTATATTTAAATTCTACGGCATACGCGCAAGTGTCAATTTTTGCATAAAGTTATAACTATCATATTGATTAAAAAAATGTTATTTCTAATAAAAAGCACTCTTAAAAGTTACAGCGCTATGTAACAGTCTTCAGTGACTATCAACAGCTTAATAAAAATGTAACTTTGATGCAAAGAACTAAAAGCAGTACAAGACTTTGGGTAAAACAAACACGACGGATACCCTTCCATGCCAACACTGCTGGTTTGAACTCAGCAGCAGGCAGACTAAATGTGTCCTAACACAACACAGGCTTTAACATTACAGTGCAACGGGAAGCTTCACAGTACAAGATGTTTCCTTACAGCACAGGAACTTTGATACCGATACAGAAAAGTGACTGCAGCATCTCTTACACCAGAGTCAAACCACGGCACTCCTACCTGGGAGGCAGAGCCATCTGGGCCCCCTATGCAATCGCCATCAGGAGAGCTCCCGGGGCCGTGAATACTCAGTGCAATATTCCCTCCTGGAAATTCATCTCCTCGTACTGAATGGATGAGATCGTTCAAGTATTTGTAGTAAAGGTTGCTGGACAAGAAACCAGGTAAAAAAACCTGAGAGACAGAAGGAGTCTTCTTTAATCAAGGCTGGCCTGCACAATCACCGTAGGTCATTTGCCGAACAGAAGGGACACACGAACATCTCAGGCCTTGTGCAGATGGTACACAAGGAAAAGTGTCCACACACGGAATTATTCTGGATTAGTGACTGCATTGCTTTAAATCTGAATCCTACTGCAAAATGAAGAAAAATAATTATGTATTAACCAAATCCTCCAGTAACTGGAACTGAAGAGCAGATTTTTTTTTTTTGTTTTTCCCTCTAGCAAGGCCTGACAACCCAATAGGCTTACAGTTCTTTTGCCCTGCTGTTCAAAAGTCAACAGCAGCTCCAGAGTCAAATCACTAATCCCAGGTATTCCAGAGTTACACTGTTACCCACAGCACTGGTATTACAGTTGCAAACAACTGCTACTAGCAGGAAGGGAAAATTTCTAAAGATACATAATGAGCTGTTGATAGCAATTCACATGGGAGGAAATTCTGTTACTTCCATTAAGGTGCAACAATCACCCAAGACAAACATTTCACAGCGAATTAACAGTCAGTGGGTGGTATCCCTTCAAATCAGGCTGGGGAAAACACTCCAGCAAGTTTTACCAGAGCTGTCCTGTTATCCAGGCAAAGCAAAAGAGCAGGACAATGCAGAGATGCTGAAGGGAGCACTCGACACACTGCAGAATCTCCACAACATCTTTAGTAACTCTCAAAACCTTTCTGCAGAAGGTATCTCACCGTCTCCATGGTAGTCCACGCCTGCCGTAAGGGAGTAGTGAAGCAGTTTGGGAGAGGACCACCTTCCCTGCAGATGTTGGATTCAATCTCTAATCTCACCGAGTCGTCAAACCCAAGAGGATGCGTGGCTTGAAGGGAGAAGTACCTGCAGCACCGGACAGGGGAAGAAGACAGCACACAAGGATTTGCAAGGCTCTGTAGGTGGTCAGCACCCACCTTCTCCACGGAAGACCATTAATGATGCTGCAGCCACTAGATGGTGCTGGCTTCAAAAATGTACGTACAACCGATCCTCGCCGGGTACAGGGGGAAACATCCCCAGTTCACAGAAACGGTTTTGATAAAGCCTTGCTCGAAAGACACAGATAAAAACCAGAGCATCACGTGACTACTGACGAGCAGAATCTTACACACAGAGCTTTGCAGCAGGGAAGCAAGAATGAGGCAGGAAACACCCAGAGCTGTGAAGCAGCATTTGCTCTACCGACCACGCGACTGAAAACTGAGTTTGTGGATGAAGCTTGGGGGGGGGTGACTGGTAAAAGTCAGAGTGAATTGTTTGCTTTCTCTCCAATTATTATTTCCTACTAGGGTAAAAACTCTAACAAGCTTGTAGCAATGAGTCTTACATTTAAGCTTAAGAACATTTTTTTTCTGGAAGCAGTTTTGATGTCCATCTTCTAGTTGCATTATTGCTAAGGTGAAGCACAAAATAAAGGAAAAAAGTTACCTTACTGAGGAAAGTCTGACATTAAAAGGGATCTGGACATTTCCTTAAAAAAGGAAAGTCTTTAAGAACAAGTACTATTTGGCTTTTACTATGTGTGGTAACAGCTCCTACAGACTACTTTAAATGGGTAACAGCATCTGAACCTTAGGGTTTTCCTACAGTGATGCATCTGCTGTTAGGTTTAACAGCAAGTGTAAACCCTTTACACTTTCAAATGGCAACCAATCGGCTTGGATATTTCATAACTAAACATTAATTCAAGCAATCAAGTCCTGAAAGTTCTGAATTATGCTTAAGAACAGAGTCCTTATAAAGATTTTCTCATGTATAAAGAAAAATATTAGCAGTTCTTGTGTGCACACATCCAAGAACACCTTGATAAAACGTGTTTCAGCCTACCAGTGCAAGATCGCACAGTGCCGTTCGCAAATGAAAAGTTCCTTTTGCACAGTGCAACACGGAAGTACAAGAACAAAATCAGAGTTTCAGAAACAAATAATTGTTGAACTCCCTCACTTGTCATATAAAATCATGGCATCATTCTGTGCTTCTTGCCCATCATACTGGCCTTTTTTGGCAGCAAGTTGAGACTGGAAGTTATCTGCTGCTAACCAGAACTGCAATACGTTAACTGCATCTTCCTTCTCCATGTACTGGAAGGGAAATTCAAAAAAGAAGAGAAATTAAAGAACTTTTAGCAAGAAACTTTTAATAAGCGCAGACAGATCTGCTCCTTCCCATTAAAGTAAGAATCATAGTCCATATATTAATGATGCAAAATTGTCACCAGGGCATACAAATATGCTGAATTTTCAGATACAGTGTTGCAGACAGATTTAGTTTGTTTAAAAAAAAAAGAAACTTGTGACATTTCTTTTCTGTACTGATTTTCACATCTAGTTTCCAAACAACTATTTATTTGTATCATACTAAAGACAGGTGAAATGCTATTTCCATGCCATGCTTAGCTTACACTGAACTCAGCACATTGCCTCGGCTTCCCAGCTTGCTGTTTCAGACTACACTGGCTTGTCAGACTACCAGGACAAGCATTTTACTACTGACAGATGATTCCCTAAAGGGACAGGACCCTGCAACTGTAAAATCATACATTTAACCTACCACACCCCAATCTGGTATCCTCCCAATGTAAAGCTGGTGAATTATTTGTTATCTGTAAGAATGCTTAAGGCTTTCAAAGTCACTGCTTCATTTGGCAAGATTAAGATGACTATGCCAACGCTTCTACAAGGCAGAGACACTTAGAAGCACTCACTGAACTCGAGTAGATACACACAAATGCTCATTCTACAACATGGCGTACAGGTTTGAACATTTGAAACAGTTCTACACATGGGCAGGAAACAGTTCAGTGCATTTTTTCCCAGAAAAAGATACAGTTTAATTTTTTGGTTATATTTGAGGTGTCTTTATTAGAGTCATCAGGGGATGAATAGTCTTTTCCACTTGATAGAAGGGAATAGTAGTAAAAAAGCCAAACCCAAAAGCTAACACTCACCTCAGAGAAATAGAATAGGGCTGATTCACAGAAAAGTATGTCAGCCAGATAAACAGTCCCGCTAGTCAGCACCTCAATCTGGTATTTACAGAAATGATGACTTCGCAAAAATTCGCTAAAGTGCCTGCACACAGAATAACAATTAATTATTAAGGGTCATCAGCATTCAAGGCACCTTATGAACCGATTAGTTCTTGCCCCAGAAGTCTCACGCTTTTAGTCCGATAAAGGCAAAACAAGCAAGAAACCGCCCAGGGTTACAAGTGACACAAGCAAGATCCAGGGAATGCAGTAACAGCGTGCACACAACCTCCGCAAGCGATCACAAGGACAGATTTGGAGGAAGAGATCTGAGCAGCTTCAAACAGAAGACTGCACAGACAGGGATTCTACGGTTATGCCTCCACAAACTTATAACAGAACCACCTTTTGCAAAGGGACAACAGACACAAAAAGCCAAACCATGCAACCAACTTACTCTTGTTCCATTGCATTAAACACTATTGACTGGGCTGTGACAAAACAGTTAGGGTCCACTTGTCCATCTTCCCCACAAATCTTTGCTGCAAAGAAAGACCAGGTTAATTTTAACACGCATTTGGCTGATCGAGTTGAAAGACACGCATGATGGCTAGTTAATGAAAAAAATTGAGTTCATATCCATTAGAATCATCTGGTTCTGGCTGTGCAAAAAGAGCTTTTAAAGTACTGCAGATAGCCAAATGATAACATTACAGCGGAAGTATCTGATTGAGACTCCAATCTGGATTCCCTCCATAACCACCAGGAACTCTTTCACTAATGTAAGCAAAGTCTTCTGGGGATATTGCACAGCACCACTGAAAGGTCAGATCCACTGACGCTTACAATGTGATCTACTATCTTTCTACAACTGACCTTAAAATTCATAAAAATAAAAAGAAATACGAGTGCGTGTGCTATTAAAGATACATTTTTATGGGGAAAGAGGAAGCTCTGAAAGGAGTATGCAGCATACATTCTTACCAACTATGTCATTTCTCATTGCTTCTGTAATAGGTATTGGTTTAGCAGCATCTGGAGAAATATATTTGGTAAAAGTACTTACTGCATCCCGTTCTATACCTACAAGGAAGAAATACAGAATCAAACTTTGAACTCCTTGGCACAGGTCTAAAATGAGGCTCAAATAACAAACATCTGCTCTTCAGAAAAGCAAGAATCTAATGATCAGCAACAAGTTTCCTTTCCATGAAGCTTTCAGTCCACTACTCGATACTTTGCTGCTGATAAGCTACAGTGACCTCCAGCCAGGTCACAACAAGCCCAGCACGGACTGACGAGTGAGATGGAACAAAGCAACGCAGCTCTGAATCCCCTACCACCAGACAAGAAGCACCCTGGTCCTCAGCTGCACACCTTAGTCCCAGAAGTAACGCCTTTCTGGCAAGAACGGCAGTGAAGTTCCCAACTGGTAGCTCTCATCATAGAGAATATAACACACTTGCATTATAATGGAATTAAAAGAAAACAAAAAAAATCTTAAAATGGGATGCCTTAGAACGAGATGTATGCTTTACATGTCATCTTTTGAGAGTTGGGACACTGCTCTGGAAGAGAGAAAAAAAAGTTATACTCCAGGCTTCTCAGACTTCTCAAAAAGGACCCAGTACTTTCAAATTCTTTTTACACATCAAAAAGCTGAGGTGCTTTTCGTGAGTCAAGTGTCACTGCGTTTGTTTGAGCTACTTTGGGGCTGAGGTTATGTATTGTGGAGGTACACAATAAATAACTATGAGAAAGACAAACAGCAAGAGAAAGGGATGCAACACAAGGAAACAGTTGGGCAAACAAAAGGAACCAATATGAAGAAAGGAGTTTCCTTTTTGTCTGTAGACTTGCACAAATGAGGGAGGACTGAGTAGATGTAAAGTAGAGAAACAGGTTACTGTGCATGTAGCTTACTACCAAAAGTAAATATTTTAATTTTATCCTTACTTCAGCAGCCTCTGAAGAGGTGGAATCCAAATCAGAACAAATCAGTTACAAGGGGAGGAAGTCTATCAAATAAATCCAAGAACAAAAACAGTATGTTCCACACAAAAATCTCTACAAATCTCTTGTAACCATTACTTATCTCATTTTACGTGATACAGGATATTTACCTTCTGTGGAAAGTTAATTAGCAATTCTCAGCCCCATCATCCAAATTTTCTGCAATTCTTTTAAGTTGGGATGGGATGGGTGAGGGAAGAACGGGACATTGCAACGTTCAATCTTCATTTCTTAAAATTACACATGTAAGAACAGAAGTGACCTAAGCTTATTAGAGTACATCACGATTCTGAAGCCTTTCCAGCAGCATATTTATATTTTAACAACCAGTCACACAATACACAGCTCAAACTGACCACTAGCTTATACAGCAAGTTAACATTACCGATACACAACATCAGTTTCCTCCTCGCAACAGCGCATCATACTCACTAAGCACGCGTGAAAACCGAGGCAGCTCACCGTACAAGCCCAGCAGCAGCCAGCACGTTCCCCATCTCCCTTCCCTTTTCAAGCAAAGGAACACATGGCACTTACTTTTCATTAGTTTTCCTGACAAGTCTTTCAGTGCAGAGGAGGGGCTGTTTCTGTTTGATACTGTAAGCTTGGAAGATTCTTGCTGCTCAGCTGGAACAGAATGGGTCCCTGTCTCAGATTTTCTTAGACAAAGAACACTCATATTGCCGCTCTCCTGACCCGAGAGCACGTGTTTCGGGCTGTTGCTAGTTCTGTCGTTCTTGTCCGGAGCCACTGGCTTGGTCCTGAGCAGGCGGACTGTGCTAGAATCCTCCAGTCTCTCCTCAAGCAATCCAGCTGGAGAAGACGACGCAATTTCTTGCTGTTTCGAGGGTGACACTGGCTCTGCTAACGAACTCTGCTTAACTGTGTTCAGGCTGTGTGCTCTTATACGGGACCATGTTGTGGAGTGGAAGCTTTCAGCCTCTAACCAAAACTTCACCAAGTGTTCCATTCTGCGTAATTCCATAAACTGGATAAAATAAGGGAGGGCTACATTGTCCTGCAGAACTTGTTCCAGGGTCTTTGAAAGGCTTGCTTTGGTCTCTTGAGCCTGATAATTCAGACACGATCTGCCTAAAGAACAACATCAAGGGAATGACTCCATATTGTACTACAGACATGGGCACTCGATGCAAAAATACCCTGCGATGCAACTGGAGAAGAGATGATTCAAACATACTGGTGTTACACAAAGTGAAGGAACCTCCTTCAACAAACAAATGTAGTGTCCCCATTCAAAGTCTTTCCAGGGTAACACAGATGCCACTGTTACAGCAGTCATATTTTTTAATTACCTAATCTACTTGCCTGAAAACCAAAGGACCGTGAGCATACTAGTAATACACATAGAATAAAGAGAAATGTTGACATTATTATACAGCTGATGAAGCCTTACCTAAGTCTCCAAAATGAGCAGCTTCCATGTGACTTGGCTGCTTCTTCAGGGCAGCTGTCCGACTGCTAGAAAAAGAGTCCATGTTGGCAGAGATAGCGTTAATTGCCACATGGCTTGGTCCTGCAGCCTCCAGCAAGGCATGATTTCTCGTGCTTCTTCGAGGGGAATGTACTGGTATTGGAGCTGGAATCAAGACAGGAGTGATCAGAAGACAAGGACCCAAAGACCTCTTCTAAGCAGTATCCCACGCTAAGCACCCCAAGATATGCCAGAGTTTGCAAGAGTCATCTTATTAAAAACCTCACTGTACCACTGAGCGTCATCTCTGATCAAGGGTCTGGTATGAGTGAAGACCACAGAACTAATCAAGTTTTATTATAGCAAGAATAAGCTCACTTCCAACACATCAGTGGTACCCACCCACTTGTACTTTCCTTGTTCAGTAGCTAATCAAAAGATGCCAAGTCTAAGTTTACACGTGCAATATTATTCCTGAGTCTTCCTGCTTCCTTGATAACTGCTATCCTAACGGCTTAATACTTTGTCAACAATTTAGTCTAGTTGCAATGTTCTTGCCAGCCCACTTCCATACCTTTCTGCAGGCTAAATGGTGTTACAAAATCCTGAACTACAAAGCTACCTGGGAGTTTTAACAAGAGTATTTTTCAAAAACATGTTCTTTGCCTCTATTTGGTTTTAAGAGAAAAAAGCAATAAGGAAATCCCTCTGATGAAACACAGGTTATAAGCCTTAACCCCTCTAGATATTTTAGAACACAGCTGGCTATTTGAGCCCAAAGAGAAGAACTTCCTCACACAAGACTCTGCCAGGGAAAAAGCATCAACTAATTGTTAATTGCTGACAAAGCTGCAAAAACCAAAGCAGGCTCCTAGCCATTTCAACAGCTCTCAGGAGATTGCACGTGCTTGGGATGTCACGCGAGGACATCTCACACCTCTGGCTGCGGGTGTCATCTGACGAGCTTTATCTCGGCACACCACTTCCTCACAACTTGTTTCATCAAGGCGTCACAAGGCATCAAGCAACTTGGTTTTGATGACTTTCATGCTGCATAACTTTATTTTTACCCGCAGTTTCATGACGCACGATGACAGAAGTTGACAGTTTCGCACTTGCACGTCACGGTAACAGATACCTCCGGAGCAACAGCACAGCTATTGCAAAGTGCTTCTCCATTCGCTGTGTTTGGCACCAGGACACTGCTTGCCACCTCTGACACAGCCTCTGGCATTTAATACCAACAATAATGGAGAACACAGATTTTTATTTCCCCCAGGCCAATGGATGGCAGCCAGTTGCTTGGCTGGTGACAGGAACTGGGGAAAACTTGCTGGAGGCTACTCCTCGTGCAGAACCAGAGCCCCGCTCCTCATAACAGTTTAGGCTTTTGTGAATTAGATTCAAATTTAATATTACGAACATTTGAGGAAAAATTGTCCTACTCAATCGCAGGATCAAACACCTGTTCCAAAACCTCCAGACAGCCCCACACCACTACCCTAACATCCTACAGACCATGGAGTACCTGCTTGCCAAACTGGAAAGATGCTCTCTGCTTGCAGCAGCTCACAATGTGTAATAAAAATAAACTGGAAAATTTACTTTTATTTTTATTTACAGGTAATGTAAGCTCTTTCAGCCAGTCATCAGAGACTGTAGTTGCACTGAAATCACGGGGTGTGCTATAAATGGATGCAACTTACTGTTTCCCATATTTGATTTGAAAGACAGATCACCAAGGTGAAAAAAGCCTTTAATTTGCTCTTGATATCCAGATAACACATTAACAAGTACAGAAACAGGATTTTGTCTGAGGATATAAAAGTAACAGATCAGATTCACACAAAATACCTCATCTCCTTTTAGTATTGCAATAAAACTGACAGGATAAATAATCTTGTTTTCCCACGGTTTATAAACTGCCTTCCCATCACGATTTTTTCCCCTCTCCAGACAGACCTAGCAGCAAGATCCCTGCGTCACAGGGAGCAGCGTTAGGACAGCTATTCACTCTGGCCAAGACTCAGCTCTTCAGTCTTGCAAGCCACATCAGTCAAAGTTAAGTCAGACACTGTCAGCCTCTTTTGCAAATTAGACACAGTTAAGCTTCGTTTTCAAAACTGCAAATTACCCTACATGTGAGCAAGAAACTTCAGCAGCAATTTGTCGCAGATAAGGAATAACCACTACCTGCAAGGTGACTGAATTGCATGATCACTTTGAATTAAAGCTCGCGCCTGACATAATTTAATAACCTCCTGTACTTACAGATTCAGCAAGAGGACTAGGAAAGCTCAGTTGCTATAAATAGTCAGAATTAAGTTTTGGGTTTGTTTGGTTTTTAACAGACAGGTCACATCTGTGCTCAGGCGTAAGGAAATTATCCCACTGGTTAAAATAAAAATGGCCGATGATATTAGATATCTGAATTGACAGACAAAATAAATATCGATCTTACTTTTAATTGCTTTCACATCTGTGGTCTTTTCTTGTTCTTTGCCTTTCACTGTAAAATACAAAGGAAAATGTTAATGCTGTTTTGGGTGACTAATCGCATTTACCAGAGAATGGACATAAAATTCCCAACTTCAGCAAGTATCAAAGGCAGATGTAAACCATCATTTTGTTAAAACTAATTTAAATCTGCACATCTAGAGCCTGACAGAGGCTTTCAAAGCTTTCGTGCTGGTTTCTTTTCAAAACCAAAACCTTATCATCCATGAATTAAGTTGAATGAAACACAGTACCTTAAAATTAGCATTGAGAGAGATGCTTGCTGTCTATCTGATTAAAGCAAGGCTACACTCAAGGTTACTTTAACAAAGAGCACTAACCGGAAAGAATAGGAAAGATGTGTTTTAAGAGCAGGGCATTGGCAGATGCTCTCCCTGAGCTGGAAATCATACACCTAAACCCAACGTCTCCCCGCGTTACGGGAAGAGCAGGACAACACACAACAGAGCTGTACATGGAACCAGCTCCACAAAACCAGAGCCAGCCCACAACGCCTCAGTCATGACGGATACCACAAATGTTCTGCAAACACACTGCAAGCAGTTAATTCTCTCACAAATAATACTGTTTAACTATCAACCAGCCTACGGCAAGCAACTGATGGGAAGATCATTGTTAAAAAAAGTTGTGATGGAAAAGCAATTTTTTTTTTTTTTGAAATAAAGGAAGCTCCTGAAGGAAATGAATGAGGAGATCTGTTTAAAACAAAAATAAAGAAACTGAAGGAGTACATAAACAGGATGGCATGAGAAACAAATTAAGTGGTGATATTGAAGAACATGATCTACTACCAAAGCCTTCTCTGGCTGCTCCAGGCTGGGATTATTACTACAAATAGGTTATGTTTGAGCACCGATTGTGGAGTCCTTCCAAATCCAACAATAAATCACAACCCAGCACAATCAGACATTTAAATCACAAAATACGTGTAGATTAAAAAAAAGCCCTTCCTATTCTGACCCAAGTATTTTAAATATTTTAAAGGGAAACTTCAGCCTCTGGTTACATAATTGCCCTGCACAGCGGCAGCTGCAGCACGGCCGTGCTGCCAGCCTTCACTGCAAGAAGTTAATCGTTGCAGGTCTGCAAACTGGCAACTCAGCATTTAAGATTTAAGCTAGCAGCTAGCACATTCCCTCTCCGATGGAGAGGTTTAAGCCTCTGTTAAAAGAGCTGGAGGCTTTTAAAACTGCACTCTTGCAGCCAGGTGCAGCTGTAAACAGTGAGACCAACCAGCTTTCACGTTACTGAGAGCGTGCTGATACGCAGGGGGGAAAAAAAAAAAAAAATCACTGAAAGAGATCTGCATGTCTGAGGTAATACTGAGGTACAACAGGAACGGGGCACCCTCTCTCCAGCACTTCGAACCTTTATCTTTCCAAAGCGATTCCATCAGCTGATTCATCAAACCAATTCCATAATGATCAGCAGTGACTCCTGAGTTGCAACAGAAGAATCCTCCCTAAGCCTGTTTTCAGTTTAAATACATCTGTTCCTCCTCACCAGCTCCTCTCTAATTACCTACTTCCTACTGGTAATACAAACTCCCAGTTCACGTTCCCAACCTCTTTATACACAGGCTTTGTTTGTCCCCATCAGCTCCAAGCGGAACAAAATGAAGTAGCTAACAGCAGAGGACAAAAGAAAACTCCTATACATGACAAGACCAAATCCTAGAGAGAAGTTTCACTAGAGTAATTTACTTTCACTTTCCTCAAAAAAGCGGATGTTACTTGGTGTCTGTGTGAAGCCAGAGAGACAACTGCGGTACAGGATGACTGAGGACTGAGAGTCTGTGAGGATTTCCAGCAGCAAAGCCCATTCACAAAGGAGCCACTCAGCAAACCGCCCCAGCCAGCCACGTGACGTTTGAGAAATTTAATTCACATCTTCAAATACAGAAGAACGAACCAACCTAAACTGCTCACACATGTACAAAAAAAAAAAAAAA